>Ga0207797_1000112_pt1 | contig 56750 bp, 52 predicted proteins | sample PRCRCaboRojoPR_6_FD_187275 | JGI IMG/M metagenome (GOLD analysis project Ga0207797, IMG submission 187275) | Marine sediment microbial community from Cabo Rojo, Puerto Rico - PR CR 10% Liquid 1 (SPAdes) | ecosystem: Environmental > Aquatic > Marine > Coastal > Sediment | place: Cabo Rojo, Puerto...
TATCTCGGCTACGGCTTCACGTGGACCGAGTACCGGGCCGACGACGAGCCGCTGGCCGTACGGGCCGGCGAGCCGATCACGGCGTATCATCCGCCGCACGACCGCCGGCACCAGGTCAACGCCGTGTTGAGTGCCGACGTGCAGGCCTACACCGCCAGCGTCCGGTGGTCGTTCGGGTCGGGGCTTCCGTTCACGCGCTTCAGCGGGTTCGACGAGTTCGTTCCGCCGCAGGGGCTGCCGGACGTGCGCGACCAACTCGGGGAGTCGCGGCTGTTCCTGAGCGAGCCCTATGCCGAACGGCTTCCCGTGTATCACCGGCTCGACGTGTCGCTGCAGCGGACCTTCTCGCTTGAAACCGCCGATCTCGTGGCGCAACTCGGGGCCATCAACGCATACGACCGGCGCAATCTGTTTTACTTCGACCTCTTCACGGCGCAGCGCGTCGATCAGTTGCCGGTGATCCCCTATCTCTCCCTGAAGCTGTCCTCGAACTAATACGTTTTCCGAATGGAAATATCGCCACGATCGGCGCGGAACGGATCGCCTTGATCCCGTTTCTGTCGTTCGGACCGTGAGAACGCTCAACGTGGACCGTTGGCACGTCTCGAAGGCGCTGCTGCCAAAAGGGACCGCTCCCAGATCGTCCACCATATGGCGACATTGTCAATCCGAAACGATATGATGACCCTCGCGATGCCTGACTATTGGATGCGTGACGGTCGTGCGCTCGCCGTGGCGATTCTGTTCGGCCTGCTCGGATTCCTGGGTTGCGACACGTCGGTCGATGCCTTCGAGAACGACCGGCCCTTCTCCATCATCGGCGTGCTCAACGCGGGGGCCGACACGCAGTACGTCCGCGTGGCCCGGCTGAACGACTCCCTGGCGTTTGGCGCACCGCCCGTTCCGCTTCCCGCGACGGTGACCACCACCCGCCGCTCCACCGGCGAAACGACAACCTGGCAGGATTCGCTGTTCTCCTTTGAGTTTGCACGGGGCGTGGGCGCGCTCGACGAGCGCTTCGCGCACAACGTGTGGACGGACGCCCCCATCGAGGCCGGGGCCACCTACCGCTTTACCGTCACCGGCCGCGAGGGCGGAACATCATCCGCTACGGTGCGCCTCCCCGACCCGCCGCCGGAACCGGACGTGTCGCCCCCCGATCGTTTCTTCCCGGCCTGGGGCGTGCGCGTGCCGGGCCAGAACGTGGCCGACATCCGGGTGCTCACGCGCGAGGTGGCACCGAGCGGTGCCTTCATAACGCATCGGCAGTCGTTCGTCGCGGACACGACGGAGGACGACTTCCTGGACGCCGTGACGGTGCAATTTACCGTGGAGGATGTTGTCGCCGTCGTGCAGGGGCCGCTCGTAGACATTCGGCTGCAGATCGTTACGGCCGGACCGGAGTGGCCGGAGGTCGACACGCTCTCCGACAAGGAACTGCTGGATCCCGGCACAATCACGAACGTCGAAAACGGCTTCGGCTACCTTGCCGGCGTCAACAGCCGAACCGTTCCCCTCTGCCGCACGCCCGCGAGTCCGTTGGAGGAGGGCTTCCGCTGCCAGCGCATCGGCGTTCCGACGGAGTGACGGAGCAGAGAGCCATCCGGCGCCAGGGGCCTCTCCCGCTGCACCACCGCGACCCTCGAGGCTCCCGCAACGAGGAGATTACTGCCCCGGCTGGTACATGATGTGCGCCCAGGGCTGCCCGGCCTCCATGAGCCACGGTTTGCCGCCTTCGGGGCGGGTGGGCAGGCCGGTGGTTGCGCCCGTCTCGAACGGAGCGTAGACGACGTACAGGGGCTCGGCGCCAGACACGTCGCCCGTCTCGGGATTGAAGGCATCTGCCGGGCCCGAAAGCGAGTAGAGGGCGGCGGGCCGGTCGGGCATCGACAGGGTGCCGGCCTCGATCTCGGCGCGGCGCACGCTGTCGACGTTGGCCACGCCCTGGGCGCGCAGCTCGCGACCGCGCTTCATGAACGGCTCCAGCGATTCGTGGTAGCACGCCGGGTGAAAGCGGTCGTCCCGCGGATCGTCGGCGAGGCAGATGAGCGCGTTGGAGCCCTCCCGGAGGGTGGTGAGCTCCATGTCGTCGGTGTAGCCGAGGACGGTCGCGCTGTCCTGCAGCGCCTCGGGGGCGGGCGTAACGGCCGCGGCAACTTGCTCGTCGGCACTCGGCGGCGACTGCGCCTGGGTACCGCACCCGATGAGTGGAAGGGCAAAGACAACGACAAGGAACGCGAAAAGAAATCGCATGACGGAATGGGTTGAAACGTTAGCAGGTTGGGACGTAGTGCGTGATGCGTGACGTTCTCCTCAAGCGCCCGACGCGGAACTCACAACTCGAAACGCGAAACTGGAAATTCATCCCAGTAGGTGACGCTTGGCGGCGCGGGCAAGGAACCGGACTTTTTCGCCGGTGGAGAAGCGGCCCAGATTGGTCTTGACGACGCCCTTTGTCATTTGCGTCCGGCGGCTGTAGTCGATGTTGACGTCCACGAGCACCGGCCGACCGCCCGCGCTCACGTCGAGCGCTTCGTCCAGGGCCGGCTCGATGTCGGCATCGGACTCCATCGCGATGAAGTGGGCGCCGACGGCGTCGGCCACGCCTTCGACGCGGAAGTCGTTCAGCACGGTGCACGTCTTGCGGTTGAGAGGGATCGACTGGAACTGCGAAATCTGGCCGAGTTCGCCGTCGTGGAAGACGAAGACCATCACGCCGAGGCCGTGCGTGGTGGCGGTGAGCAGCTCCATGCCGGTCATCAGAAAGGCGCCGTCGCCCACGATGGCGGCCACCTGCCGGTCGGGGCGGGCGAACTTGGCGCCGATGGCGGCGGGCACGCAGTAGCCCATGCAGTTGAAGTCGCTCGGCGAGATGAAGCCGCGCGGGCGGTGCACAGGGAAAAGCTCGGCGGCGAGAAACGTGTGCTTGCCGTCGTCCACGACCATCTGGGCGTCGTCGTCCAGCCTCTCGCGCAGCCGGTGAAAGAACGGACCGGGGGACACCTTCTCGCTGCTCGTGTCCGAGCCCCACGTCTGCTGGTAGTCGTTTTTGTTCTCCCGAATCTGGGCGGCCAGCGCGTCGCGGCTGCGGGGCACCGATCCGGCATGCGCATCGAGCGCGCCGTCAAGGGCTTCCAGAACCTGGGCTGCATCGCCTTCGATGGCGACCTCGGCGGGCTCGTTCTTGTGGAAGACCTCCGGATTGATATCGACGTGGACGAGCGCGTCGGGCACCGCCATGCCGTAGCTACCGGTGGCCAGCTCGGCGAAGCGACAGCCGACGGCCAGGAGCGCGTCGCAGTCCGCAAACGCCTCCTGCGCGGCGGGCACCGCCGAGGGGCCGAAGCCAACTCCTGTGTGCAGCGGATGCGTCGCCGGAAACGCGCTGAGGCCCTGGAGCGTCGTGGCGACGGGCGCGACGAGCCGATCTGCGATCCTGGCCGTCCACTCGTGCGCGTCCACGGCGCCCCATCCGACGTAGATCCCGGGATGATCGGCGTCCAAAAGGAGGTCGGCGGCGCGCTCGATCTCGGCCTCGTCGAACGCCGGCTCCGGGTCTCCCGACGGTGCGTACGCAGGCATCTCCTCGACCGCGCCGCGGAAGAGCTGGAGCTCCACCGGAATCTCGACGAACACAGGCCCGGGCTCGTCCGCATGCGCCGTGTCGTAGGCGTCGTAGATCGAGGGAATGACGTCGGCGTGCGACTCGACGAGGGTGTACTGCTTGATGATGCCGTCGAGGATGCGCCCCTGGTCGACGGCATGCAGCTGGTAGTGCTTGCCGCTGTCGCGTCGGATGCCGCCGGAGAGGACGAGCATCGGGATGCCGTCGAGAAATGCCTCGCCGATGCCGCTCATTGCGTGGCTCATGCCGGCGGCGGGGACGATGACGAGGGTGCCCGTCTGGTCGGACGTGCGCGAGATGCCGTCCGCCATGAAGGCGCCGCCGCCCTCGTGCGTCACGAGGATCGGCGTCACGCTGTCCGACTTCCCAAGCTCGTCGTACAGTTCGGTATTGTGCACGCCCGGGATCCCGAACGTATGCTGGATGCCCAGCTGCTCCAGGGCGTGAACCGCAAGACGTGCGCCGGTGCGCTTCATGGGCGTGGGGGAACGGGTGCGTGGGAGAATGGGAGAGGAGGCGCGTGGGAGTGCGGGAGAGCGAGGGAGAACGCAGTATCGGTCCCTGAAGAGGCATTCAAGGCCCGTTCGGTTTCACCGCGCGCCACCCGTCCATCGCGGCGGCGTCCCGATCAAAGGTGACCGTCTCGTCGCAGCCCGCCTCACGGTTGAGCTGACCGAGGAGACAGTCAGGAAAGCCGGCGGTTTCCCGCTTGAACTGGTTCAGGGCCGCTCGCACCTGATCGCGTCGCTCAATCTGAAGCTGGTGTGTGCGGAGCAACTGATCAATGACATTCCCGAGCTCTCCGTCGGACGCATCGTACACACTGGTGAGTACCCAGGCGAGCTCACAGAGCACGATCACGTTGACGTATCCAGGGGACTCCCGCGTACAGTCCGATTCCAGAAACGACTTTGCGGCCCGATATTGCTCCGGATCGTCGCGTGTGACGTAGCGGACGAGAATGTTCGTGTCGATTCCGGTCATGCATCGTCCCCCGTGTCGTTCGTAAACGCGCTGCCGGCGGCGCGCTCAATGGCCTCGTTCATGGCCTCGACAGACACGGGCTCGCGATCCGAGCGATCGAGCATCCCGTCGAGCGCCGTAATGTCTGCCCCCGCGCGGCGGATCACAACCTGGTCCTCTTCGAGAATGAACTCAATCCGGTCGCCCGGTTGAAGACGCAGTTCCTCCCGGATGGACTTCGGAATGGTCGTCTGGCCGCGACTCGTAAGGGTTGACGTCGGCATATTCTTACATTCGATCTTATTTCGTGTCTGGGGTAAGAGAAATTCGCGTGGACCCCACAGGTTTCGGCGGACAGTGAGCGTCTGTCCCCGAAACGCGTAGTCGCCGGTGAACGGCTGCAGGTAGGGGGCACGGGTGAGCCGTTCGCTGGCCGTGCGGGTGAACACGAGCGGATCGACCGCCGTCATCTCGTCCGTCCAAACGCGTTGGGCATCGTGGAGCGCGGCAGGTACTCCCGCACCGGCGTCGACCCGTCGAGCCGGCCCTCGTCGTGGAGAAGGCCGAGTCCGGCCGCCGTGAAGGCCTTCGTCGTTGAGCCGATGGCAAAGAGCGGCCGGTCGGGCAGCGGGGCCTCCTGCGCAGCGGCGGGGCCGACGAGAAGGGGGAGTACGAGAAGGAGGAGAATGCCGAAGCGCTTCATGGGATCGGAGACGAGGCGATTCGATGGGAGGAGAGATGCGCTGGCGGTGTGCCTGCACGCTGGAAATGGTCACTCCATGCGAGACGCGTCACCGACACGCCTGTACGGGATGGCAATTTACGATAGTCGGTTGGGGAATGAGAGCGCAGAAAGCCAACCATCTTTAGTGGTGGGATGAATGCGCCATTGGGAACAAAAACACGCTTTTGGGATTGGCAAAACAGGTCTTTGGCATGGTGTGAACGGTTCTGCCCGAAAAGCCACGGGCGGGTAAAACCATCATGGTTTCACCACGCATGAGACGGCAGAACGAGAGGGTCTTTCAGGACGCTCCACTGCCAGTACATCGCTCTCATGCAAACAAGTATCTTGGGATGATAGGCGAAGGCTAAAGCGACTGCCATTTGTTCTCATTCCAAGTAGTCGGGGTCATGGCATCCCCCGCGAGACGTTGGTTTCGTGTAGCACGCTGAGCAGCATAAGTTTAGGGGCTGTGTTGAAGCGTTGAAGGTCGGCTTAACCGGCCAAGAACCCCACGATCTTTAGTCGTGGGAGTATGTCAGGGGATGGCCATTGATGCAAACCAGGGAATCATCCCCCGCCCGCAATCGCCTGCGCGGCGAGGCGCCCGGAAAGGAGGCAGGTGCCGAGGAACGTGCCCTCCAGCGAGCGCAGGCCGTGAATGCCGCCGCCTCCGAACCCGGCGGCCTCACCCACGGCCCAGAGCCCGTCGATCCAGTCCTGGCGTCCGTCGGCGTCTGGACGGGAGAGAACGCGACCGTCGAGGTCCGTCTGCAGCCCGCCGAGCGTCTTGCGGGAGAGGATGAACTCGCGGATCGCGACGAGCGGCTTGGCGTCCGGATCGAGGATCGGCTGAAAGGTGCAGGTTCGCGCGCGGTCGCCGCGGTACGTGCGGAGGTGTGCGATGCGGCGGAGCTGTTCGTCGTTGTGGTACGTCGGTCCGCGGGCGATCTGTTGGTCGTAGCGGGTTACGACGTCGCGGAGTGCTTCGACGTCCACGTCGTCGGTGCCGGTGAGCGCGTTCATCTTTGCGACGAGGGCTTCCAGCGTGTCGGCCACGACCACGTCCGGGCAGCGAGCAGCGAGGTCGCGGATCGTTCCGTCGTCGCCGCGGAGCACGCGGTTCAGGAAGGCCAGCGGTTTGCGGTCGCGCATGGCGGCGTTGTACTCCGACCCGGAAATCGCGAGTTCCTTCGCCGCGATGGTCCAGTTCATGACCTGCCACGAGTACGGCTTCGCCTGCGCGCAGATGCGCTCGACGAGATACCGCGTGTCGTAGCCGGACACGAGCGGGTTCGGACCGATGCGCTCGCCGCGATGGTTCACCCACAGGGCCGACTTCGGCGGGACGATGCTGAGCGCGTCGTACGGTTTGCCCTCGGGGTCGGGATGGTGTACGCCTGCGGCGTAGAGCCAGTGCTTGTCCATGTGCGTGACACGGGCCCCGACGTCGGCCGCGGCGTCGTGCATCGTGCCGTCCGCGTACCGGTGCGAGCCGTTGAGAACGGTCTCCGGCGGATCGCCCCACGGCGCGTACCAGTGCTGCTTCAGCCGCTCGATGTCCCCACAGATGCCGCCCGCTGCAATCACCGTCTGCCCGCCTTTCGCGCGGAAAGCGGTCTCGGAACGCTCGTTGGTGCCCCGGACGCCCGTGACGCGACCGTTCTCGGTGATGAGGTCCGTCACGCGATGGCGGAACCGAAGCGTCAGCCGGTCGGCATTGGGGTGTGCACGGAGCGCATCGATGAGGGTCTCGGTCAGCACTTTTCCGGTGCCCCACACCATGTGGAAGCGCGGCACCGAGTTGCCGGGCTGGTACAGCCCGCGCTCCACCCAGTGCACGACGGGGAAGAACGAAAGGCCGAGCTCGCGCAGCCAGTGGTAGACGTCGGGGCGGCAGCGGTGCACGTACTGCTCGGCCCAGCGCTTCGGCCAGTCCGCGTCGTCCTCGAACTCGGCGAAGGAGTGCCAGTCCTGCAGCGCGAGGGCCGGCGAGTCTTTGATGCCCGCGAGGCGTTGCTGCGGCGTGTCGACGAAGAAGATGCCGCCGAACGACCACCGGGCCAGCCCGCCGAACCGGTCGGCCGCGTCGCGATCCAGCAGAACCACGCGGTGGCCGTGCTCCAGCAGCTCCAGCGCGGTTGTGATGCCGGCAATGCCGCCCCCGACGATGACGACATCGGCCGCGTAGGTTGAGTCGGACATGGCACGTCGCGGTGCGGAGAGACGGAGTGCGGGAGACGGGTCTCCCGCAGGAGCCCAAAGGAACATCTCTCCATCGAAACTCGGAACTCACCGCGCGAAACTCAACCCTCGGTCTGCTGAACTCCGCCCGCTGCCTCCCGTACGCGCCCATCGTTTCTGCTCACGAACCCATAATGTCCATGACTCGACTTCTAACCGTCCTTCTCGGAGGCGCCACCGGGGCGCTGCTCCGCTACGGAACCGGTCTGCTCGTGAGCCACTACGCCGGCGCATCGTTTCCGTGGGCGACGTGGGCGGTCAACCTAATCGGCTGCGTGCTGATCGGGGCCGCCGTGCCGCTGCTCGGCGCGCTGCATTTGGGCGAAGAGGCACGCCTGTTTCTGGTGGTCGGGCTGCTCGGTTCCTTCACGACGTTCTCGACGTACAGCCTGGACACCCTGGCCCTTCTCGGCGACGGACAGGGCGGGGCGGCCTTTGCGAACGCGGCCGGAAGCCTGATTCTCGGGCTGGTGTGCGTGGGGGTCGGGCGGGCGCTGGCAGACTGGATGCTCGCCGGCTAGAGGGGCTAGAGCGAAAGATGCCCCGTACGCCCGTCCGGTCGTCACGTCACTTTCTTGGTCTTCTCCTGAGGGACATCGTCCTTCTCGACGCGCAACGTGGCGTGACCGGGCCGCGCGTTCAGGTAGTCGCGCATCTCCTGCAGGAACGCGTCGACCACGGCATTGCGCTCCTCCAACTCGAGCGAATGCTCGGAGTCGGGCGCATCGAGGATGATCAGCTCGATGTCGGTGAGATGGCCGGGGTCGGTGGAGGCGAACCCAAAGTCGACGTACGGCGGCGTCCCGTCCCGTCGATGGCGCAGCACGCACGCGGGCACATCCTTCACCTCGGCGTAGTGGTTCGACTCCTCCTCCAGGTAGTGCCAATCGGGGGAGGCGTCGGCGAAGTCCTCCAGCAACTCCAGTGGCGTCAGTTTGGCGGTTTCGTCGGGCGTGAGAGCGATGTGGACGATCGTTTCCATAGCGGTTCCGGAGTTCAGATTTTGAGTTTGGGGATGCAGGTTCGACGCTGAAGCCACGCATCGGTCCTGGTGCGCCTTCGCAGCCCGAGGGTTCGCCCACTCACGTCCGAACGCCTCCGTCCAGACGCACCCGTCCTAGCGGACGACCAGGACGGGCGTGTCGAGTTCGTAGAGAAACTGTTCGACAGGCGAGGCCTGCGCGTCCAGCACGGGGGCGGGAAGGACGACGAGGCCGCTGTCTTCCTTGAGGGCGGTCGGGGCCAGGTGGCTGGCCTCCAGGGGGGTGAGGGCGCGGATCTGGACGAGCGACGTAGCATCGGCGCAGAGATCGAGCACTCGCTCCCGGAGCGCCTCGGTGTCGGTCGCCGCATCGTCGGGGAGCAGCACCTTGAGCGGGAGGTTCGGCACGCGGCGCGCCAGGCGAACGGCCAGCTGCAGGGCCGCGTCGGCCGTCTCCGAGCCGTCGTAGTAGATGAGCACCGGCAGGGGCATCCGGAGCACGCGGCGCACGACCAGCACAGGCGTCGACGCCTTCGTCACGATGGCCTGCGCGCTGCTTCCGAGGCGGCGCCGGCTGCTGGCGGTGCTCGTCTTGCCCAGGGCAAGGAGGTCCGACGCCTCCGCCGCCGCCATCAGCTCCTCGGCCACCTTGCCGCGAAGCACCCGGAAGGAGTAGGGCACGTCGGCGTGCTCGGCGTGGCGCCACAGCATGTCTTCGGCCCGCTCGGCCTGGCGGCGCATCTGCCGTTCGATGCGGCGGTCGCTCAGCGACTGCGGCCCCCGCTGGTACGAGCGCACCTCCTGGGCGAACGGCAGCTTGGCGGCGCGAAGCGCGGTCGCGTCCTCGATGAACACGCCTTCCACCTCGGCCGACAGGTCGGCCGCAAGGTTGACGGCCAACTCCAGGGCTTCGCGGCTGTGGGGCGAGGCGTCGAGCGCCACGAGGATCCGGTGGATGGTACGCACGGAGGGGCGCTGCGACGTGGATCGCTCAGTCATGGCTCGAAATCCAGGGAAGTCCAGAACAGGCCGGAGGATTGGCACGAAGAGCCGCCTGTGCAGGCGCGGGGAGAGGCGGAAGCGACGGAGCAGATCCCGGCCCCGTCCGGTTCCTTGCACGTCCGGTTCCTTGCACGTCCGGGGGCTGCATCAGGATTCCGATTCCTCCGCCGAGGCATCGTCGGCCTGCGCGAACCGGCGACGTTGCTCGGCGAAGGCGCGCAGGCGGGCCTCGATCATCGCATTGATTGTACCGTCGGGGTAGGCCCCTTGTTCGTCGCGCGTGCCGGCCTTGCAGCCCGTCAGCAGCGTGATGCCCTGGTCGATGGTCTCCACCGGATAAATGTGGAAGTCGCCCGCCTCGGCGGCGGCCACCACCTCCTGCCGGAGCATCAGGTTGTCGGCGTTGGCCGCCGGAATGAGCACGCCCTGGTCGCCGGTCAGGCCCCGCTGGGCGCAGATGTCGTAGAACCCTTCGATCTTTTCGTTGACGCCGCCGATGGGCTGCACGATGCCGTGTTGGTTCACCGAGCCCGTGACGGCCAGATCCTGCCGGATGGGCACCTCGGCCAGGGCGGACATCAGCGCGTAAAGCTCGGCAGACGAGGCGCTGTCGCCCTCGATGCCGCCGTAGGACTGCTCGAACACAAGGCTGGCCGAGAGCGACAACGGGTGGTCCTCGGCGTAGCGACCCTGCAGGAAGCCGGACAGGATGAGCACGCCCTTCGAGTGGATGTCGCCGCCCAGCTCCGACTCGCGCTCGATGTCGACGATCTCGCCGGAGCCCAGGCGCACCCGCGCGGTGATGCGGTTCGGCTTGCCGAAGGCAAATCCGCCGGCCTGCAGCACGGCCAGCCCGTTGATCTGGCCGACGGCTTCTCCGTCGGTGTCGATGTACAGCTTGTTGCGGGTGATCGACTCCTGGATGCGCTCGCGCATGCGGGCGGCCCGGCGGATCTGCGCGTCGATGGCGCGTTGCACGTGCCCGTCGCTGACGACCTCATCGCCTTCTGTTTCGGCCCAGTGGCTGGACTCCTTCACAAGGTCGCGAATCTGCTCGATGTGGGCGCTCAGCTTTTCGGTGTCACCGACCAGGCGCACGCTGCGGTCGACAATGCGCGAGACCGCCGAGCGGTCGAGCGGCAGCAGGTCGTTCTCGTCGACCATCGAGGCCAGCAGGTCCACGTAGTCGGACTGGTGGGCCTCGGTGTGATCCACCTCGTCCTCGAAGTCGGCCATGACCTTGAACAGGTCCTCCATGTCGGGATCGAGGGCGTCGAGCAGGTAGTAGAGCAGCCGCTCTCCGACGAGCACGATCTTGACGTCCAGTGGGATGGACTCCGGATCGAGCGTGACGGTGCGAATCAGCCCGAGGGCCTGGCCGGGGGACTCGATCTGGATGTTTCCGTTGCGGAGCGCCCGCTTTAGCCCTTCCCAGGCGTAGGGCTGAGTGAGGACCTTGCGAGCCTCGACGATCAGGTACCCGCCGTTGGCCTTGTGGAGCGCGCCCGGCTGGATGAGGCTGAAGTCGGTCACAAGAGCGCCCATCTGGGCAATCTGCTCCACCTCACCGACGAGGTTTTGGTAGTTCGGGTTGTCTTCCACCACGACGGGCGCGCCCTCGGTATCCTGGTTGTCCACCAGAAGATTGACCTGGTAGCGTCGCCAGAGGGCGCCCATGCCTCCGCCGCCCATGCCCTGCTGGCCGCCGCCCTGACCGCCCTGCTGCTGCATCATCTGGCCCATCGGGCCTTGGGCCTGGGGCATGCCGTTGTTCTGGGCCATCTGCGCGAACAAGTCGACGTTGTCGATGATGTCCTCCTGCACACTGTCGAGGAAGTCGACGACTTCGTCCAGGTCGTCGTAGTGCGACCGGAGCTCGCCGAGCAGGTCCTCGATGGCGTACTGGATCATCTCTCGGTTCAGCTCTTCGAGCCGGTCGCGCGCCTCGCGCTGACGCTCCGGCACTTTGCGCAGAATCTGCTGCAGCTCGTCCTGGAAGTCCTCGATCGTGGCCTGGACCCTCTCGCGCTCCTCGTCGGGCATCGACTCCATCTCTTCGGGCGAGACGACCTCGCCGTTGCGGATCGGGGCGAAGGCAAACCCCTGCGGCGTGCGAATCAGCGCGATGTTTTCCTGCCGGGCCCGCTCCTGCAGGTCTTCGAAGGCGCGCTCCTGCTCTTCGCGAACCTCTTCCTGCACCATCTGCCGGCGGGTTTGGTACTCTTCGCTTTCGAAGACCGCCGGCACGGCGTTCTGCAGATCCTCGATAAGCTGGTCCATGTCCCGCTTGAGCTCGCACCCCCGGCCGGCGGGCAGCTTCAGCGCCACGGGCTCGCGGGGGTCGTCGAAGTTGTTTACGTAGCACCAGTCGGGCGGCGTGTCGTCGGCGTCGGCCTTCTCCTGAAGGAGATGCTCGACCAGGTCGCGTCGCCCGGTGCCCGAGGGGCCCAGCGCAAACACGTTGTAGCCGTCGCTGTCGACGTTGATGCCGAACTCCAGCGCCTCGACGGCCCGATCCTGGCCCACGATGCTGGTTTCGGCCGGGAGGTCGTCGGTCGTCTCAAAGTCGAGGTGCGAAAGGTCTGCGCGACGGCGAAGGGACTCCGAGGAAATCGGATCGATCATGGAGATACGAATTCAGTCCGTGGATGCGTTGGGAAAGCGTGCGGGGACAGATGGGGAGTATAACGCAAAACGCGGCGGTCCTGCAACGATGCCGCATCGCCGCACGGTATCCTAAGGAAAGGGCCGGGTCGAGATTCCTCGCTCACACGAACGTGCTCCGAAAAATCGACGATGCCGATGCGGGCGGAACTTGACATACGATATTCTTCGTACTATACTACGAATACGTTCGTACTTCCGGCGTTGTCCGTTTCGAGGGAACGCCTTCCTGTAAGGCCTGGCGTCCACGATGTGTCCACGCCCCCTACTGCCCCGTTTCCCCAGTCGGAATGCCGTCCTCCGGTCCCGGAGCGTGACCCCTTCGGGTTGAGCCCTCCGCCAAAGCGTCTCCGCCAAAGCAGATTCTCCGCCAAAGAAACGCATGCCCATGCCTCCATCCAGCCCGATGCCGACTGACACCGAACTCGATCTTCTTCGCGTGCTGTGGACCCGCGGCCCCTCGACTGTACGCGAGGTGCAGGAAAGCCTCGACGCCGACTCGGGCTACACGACGGTCTTGAAGCATCTGCAGATCATGCTGGAGAAGGGACTGGTGACGCGCGACGAGTCCCAGCGTGCTCACGTGTATCGGGCAGCAGCGTCCAAAGACGACACGCAGCGCCGCCTCGTGGACGATCTGCTCGACCGCGCGTTCGGCGGCTCGGCCCGTCAGCTCGTGATGCGCGCGCTCTCGACCGACCGCGTCTCCGACGAGGAGATCGAGCGCATCCGTGAGCTGCTCGACGAGGCCGCGGAGCGCGAGCAGTGAAGCGCGGGTTCTCCACACGCCCCTTCAGAAGCAACCCTGACCGACTATGTTCTCCATCGATCCTCTTCTTTCCGCCCCGGTTGTTGAACCTCTCGGATGGATGCTGGTCCACGCCTGCTGGCAGGGGACCCTCGTGGCGGCGCTGCTGGCGGGGGTGTTGTGGCTTCTGCGCGGCCATGCGCCTTCTGTACGGTATGGAGTGGGCTGTGTCGCGCTTGGGCTGCTCATCGCGCTGCCGGTGGGCACCGGCCTTCTATTCCACACCTCGTCTGTGGGGACCGCGGGGCCCGTCGCCACCGCGCAGGGCGGGGAGCCCGAAACCGCGCAGGTTCTGGCCCTTCTGCAGGCATCTTCGGTCGAGACGGTTCGGTCGTTTGCGTGGACGCAGCCTGCGACATGGGATGACGCTGCCGCGAGTGTGCTTCGTCCGTGGCTGCCGTGGATGGTTGCGGCATGGAGCCTGGGGCTCTTGCTGGCTGCCGGACGGCTGGCGGGAGGGGCCCTCCACGTTCGCCGTCTGCGTCGCCGCAGCACGCCCGCCCCCGAGCCGTGGCCGGATCGCCTCGCACATCTGGCAGACCGTCTGGGCGTCCGGACGTCGGTTCCGCTTCGCGTGGTCGAGTCGATTGATGGGCCGATGGTCACCGGATGGGTCCGGCCCATGGTGCTCATGCCGGCGGGGATGCTCACGGGATTGCCGCCGAATCAGGTGGAGGCGTTGCTCGTCCATGAACTCGCGCACATCCGTCGCCACGACGTGCTCGTGGGCTGGCTCCAGGCCATGGTGGAAGCCGCGCTGTTCTTCCATCCGGCGGCGTGGTGGATCTCCGGACGTATTCGGCGGGAGCGGGAGCTGTGCTGCGACGACCTGACCGTCGAAACGGGAGCAGACACGTTGGTCTACGCGGAGGCGCTGACAGCCGTCGCCGAGCAGCAGGTGCGCCCGACGCTCGCACTTGCGGCGTCCGATGGGCCGCTCCTTCAGCGCATCCGGCGGTTGGTCGCGCCTCGGCCCTCCACGTCCAACTGGAAAGATCGGGTGTCCCTCGGCGCTTCCGCCGTTCTTCTCATCGCGCTTCCGGTTCTGGTGGCGGCCTGCGCGTCGCAGCAGGGAGCGACAACGGAAGACACATCTTTGTCGAACGCTGAGGCGAGGGCCGCTGCAGCCGACTCGACCGACGCGGCGTCCCTCGCTGTCGCGGGCGACGAGGAAGAAACGGTCCTCCGCATGGAGCAAGACGCGGGAGACGGTACGGTGTACCGCATGCGCGTGTCGGGAGACAGTGCCGAAACGGCGGTTCGCGTGTATCCAGACAGTCCGGGGGACAGCCTCGGGCGATCCCACCGGGGGCGCCTGCAAGGCCCCCTTCTGTTCTCGCAGAACGACAGCACCGAATCCCTGCGCTTCGTCCCGCACCAAGGCCGTGCCTTTGCCTTCCGGTTCGACGAAGACAGCCTGAAGGTGGGCGTTGCCCCAGACTCCCTGCTCGCCCACCTGCGCGTGCCCGAGGCTCCGTTCCCGATTGATCGTCTCCTTGTGAACCCGCCACCGGCGCCGCGCAGGGTCTGGCCCGACAGCCTGCTCCGGTCGCTGCCCTCCAGACCGAAGCCGCCAGCTGTGCCGGTTCCGGACACGATCCGTCCAGATTCCTCCGGCGGGTTCGAGTTCCGGCTGTACGAGGACGGCGACACGCTCCGCGGATCGTTCGACGAAGAGATGGAGCGGCTCCGAGAGTGGAAAGAGCAGTGGCAACGCGAGTGGGAGAGCGAGTGGCCGGAGCGACGACACGACCTGGAGCGTCGCCTGCGCCACTGGCACGAGCAGCACGCCGACAGTCTGGAGCAGCGCGCCGAGGAGTGGGCCGAGCACTTCGGCGAGTGGCAGGAGAAGTTCGCCGACGAATGGGCGTTCGACAATCGCGAGGAGCTGGAGCAATGGATGCAACGGTTCGACGAGCAAGCCGACAGCGTCCAGGGATTTGCCCGGCGGTTCCAGGAACGCATGGAATCGGAACAGTGGGAGCGCGAGCTCCGCATGCTGCGCGAGCAGGCCGAACGCCTCCGTGAGCAGGCCGAGCGGCTGGAAGAGCGGGCGCGCGAGATGGAAGAGCGCCTGCCGCCCGACAGTCTGCGGTGAGGAGTTGCGGGTTGAGCGTTATGCGTTGTGCTGAGCGTTATGCGTTGTGCGATGCGTGACACTCTCATCTTTGACGACGTGTCGCTGCCGAGGGGGACGCCATCAGGGATGCCGAGCGGGCTCTGAGCGTGGATCCGCGTTATTCGCAGTACGCGTCGGTGGGCGTCACCGCATGCACGTCGACGGTCGCACCGGGTCGCACGATGAATTCGCTCGTGCCCACCTCGTCGGTCGTCGGGTTCCAGTCGTAGGTGTAACCGAGGCGCGTCCACGGATAGCCATCGGCGCCGTATTCCTGAGCCCGGTGCTCCATGAACCACGCCCGATAGGTGGAGTCCACCGTCACGGCCGTCGCCGGACCGGGCGGCTGAGGCTCGCACTCCCGGTCGGTGATGGCCGGATCGGGACAAGGGCGCGCAAGGTCCTTCGGGCGGACCCACATCTCGACGAAGCGGGACGCGGTATCGCCGGGACGGAGGCCGAGACGCTGGCGCAGGCGCCGGTCGAGATCCGCCCCGGTGCGGTCAGTCGACCGGCAGAACTGCTGGATTTCGGGCACGGCGGTGACCCACACGACGGCGTCGAACGTCAGTGCGCGGCCCGCTCGCGCCCGGGTCGAGGCGAGGGGGGCGTTGCCCGTCCACGTTACCATGAGCACCTGTCGGGCCGAATCGCCGGTCGCAGTGGGCGTGGTGCGCCACTGAAGCGATTCGTTGTAGGGAACGAGGGGCGTCAAGGTCGTCACGATTTCCGACGGTTCGGCGGTCCGCGCGTCCTGGACGGCTGCGCGGAACGCCGAGTTGCCGCTCGGTTCCGCCATCGGTTCGGTGTGCTGGCAGGCCACTAGGAGAGCGAGAGCCAGCCCCCACGCAAGATGTCGTGCCACGGGAATCATCCAGTTGGAAGGTTCGGAAGCAGGGCCGCGGTGTCCAGACGGACAGCCCTCTCCCCACCGACGTTCCCCCGCAGTTAGTCTTTCGCGAACACAAAGTAGAGGATCACGCCGAGGACGGGCATGAAGACGATGGCGAGCGTCCATAGCACCTTGTTGCCGGTGGAGCGCAGATCATCGCCCAAGAGATCGACGAGCGCCACGAGGTCGGCGATGATGACGAGGGTTCCGCAGAAGCCCCAGCGCGGCGTCGTCATGCGATCGATGAGGTTCGGGCCGCCGCAACTTACGACGGTGAATGCCAGCAGGGCGAGCGCGACAATGCGCGCCCACAGGGACGAGGAGGAGCGGTTGGAATCAGACATGGTAGGAAAGAATCGTCCGGCAGAGTTCGGCGAGTTCGTTCGTGATACGAGCGAGCGCGTGGGATTGGTACAGCATCCGTCCATCGGGTCGGTTGTCGAACGTCTCGCATTGCACGCGGGAAAGAAGAGAGCGTCCGACGACGGCCGTGGTGTCCGGAACAGCGCAAAAACGCTTCGGGTTCGCTTCGTCCACGACGAATGGGCGTTTTCTCATCAATCTGCCGACCTGCATGCGCATTGGTTCTCTCGACCTGGGCGAGCGGCCGCTTCTCCTGGCCCCGATGGAAGACGTGAGCGACCCGCCGTTTCGCATCCTGTGCAAGCGCTACGGGGCCGACATGCTGTACAGCGAGTTTGTCTCCTCGGCCGGGTTGCTGCGCAACTCCGAGGACGCGCAGAAAAAGCTGGAGATCTTTCCGGAGGAGCGCCCCATCGGCATTCAGGTGTGGGGCGGCGACCTCGACGAGGTGCGGCAGGCCACGCCCATCGCCGACGCGGCCGAGCCGGACGTGATCGACATCAACTTCGGCTGTCCGGTGCGCAAGATCGTGCAGAAAGACGGCGGCGCAGGAATTCTCCGCAACCTGGACAAGATGGAGAAGATCACCGCCGCGGTGATCGAGAAGGCCAACCGGCCCGTGACCGTCAAGACGCGCCTCGGATGGGACGACGACTCGATCGAGATCGTGGACGTGGCGCGCATGCTCGAAGACGTCGGCATCGAAGCGTTCACGGTGCACGCCCGAACGCGCGAGCAGCAGTACACGGGCGAGGCACGATGGAAATGGCTCCGCCGGATCAAGGAAGACGGCGTGCGCGACATTCCGCTCATCGGCAACGGCGACGCGCTCGATCCGGAGGCCATCGACGCCATGTTCACGGAGACCGGCGTCGACGGCGTGATGATTGGGCGCGGCGCCATTGGCAGTCCGTGGGTGTTCCAGCGGGCCAAAACGTACATGGAGACGGGCGAAGTGCCGCCCGAGCCGTCGTGGGAGGAGCGCGTACGGGTTGTTGCCGAGCACCTGTCGATGAAGTGTGAGTGGCTCGGTGAGCACACCGGGGTCCTGGAGATGCGGAAGAACTACAGCGGCTACTTCAAGGGCTTCCGCAACGCGTCGAAGCTGCGGCACCAGCTTATGCAGCAGGACACGAAGGACGACGTCCTGGAAACGCTCCTCAACTTCAACCCAGATGCAGCGGACATTCAGATTCCTACGGCCCGCCTGCCGGAGCAGACGGTGCGCGAGGCCAAGACGGAGAAGGCGGACCTTCCCGGAGGCGACGGCGCGGCCACGGCGGTCGATGCGGAAGCCGCTGGGCTGCCCACCTCGTCGTAGGGCCCCTTCAGCGGGATCGGGTGGAGTCGGCCGGTGCAGAGGGCGCAATCCCGGCTCGGACGGCGGCCTCCACCCGAATCGTGTCGTCGATGGGGACGAACAGCAGCCGGGGGCGGTCCACCTCGAAGCGCGTAAGTGAAACCGGAAACGACGTGCCGGCGACGAGCGAGTCGTCGGTCACCCGGACCCGAACAGTCGCCTCGATAGGACGGGTGCGGCCGTGGAAGGTCAGCGGCCCGTAGACGGTCCAGCGTCCGGCGTGCCCGTCGCGGGTGCGGCCCCACGCGTCCACCCGCACCGAGTCGGTCCGAAAGCGGACGGCAGGATGCTCCGCAGCATTCAGGGTCTCACGCATCTTGCGATCGCGACGCCGATTGCCGCTGTCGAACGACGCGACCGGCACCGACAGGCGCACGCGGCTGCGCGCGGGGGCCTCCGCATCGACCAGCACGCGCCCAGAGAGGCGACGGCTCGTCCCGCGCCAGTCGTGGGCGACCGCACTCCCGAAGTAGTCGATCCGGCTCTGCGCCGAGTCGACGACGGCGGTGCGCCGCGAAGCGTCGGAGGCCGATTGGGCGCGGACCGTCGCCGCGCTGCTCAGAAGCAGAGCGGCAAGGAGACCAGCGAGAAGACGGTGCAGAGGTTGGGAGGGCCCCATGGTCCGAACGGCTCACGTAAGCAGAACCCGAGAACGGCAGTCGGCTGAACCGGACACAGCGAGGCCGGTTGACGCGGGATCGGAACGAAGCTGTTGAATGTGCGCGAATCGCTACGCTTGGCCCAGCGGCTGCACGGTCAGCGATCCACCGTCGGTGGCGGAGAAGACGGACTCGTTCGGGATTTCCGTCCAGCCCTCGTCGGTGAGGCGCTCGGAGGCGAGCACGGTGGAGCGGTATGCGGCGCCCTCGGGCGGCTGCGCATGGTCGCTCCCGCAGATGGGGCAGGCCCTGGGGGCAGCGCGTTCCAGGCACCAGAGCGAACGATTGAGGCGCGATCCCGCCAGCGTCGTGCCGTCGGTCCACAGCAGGTTGAGAGCCACCTCCCGCGGGTCGTGGTCGTCTTCGACCTCCGGCGGAAGCGGGTCGACGGCGGACTCCGGGGCCGCGTGGCTCCAGGCGCGCACCTGCTGCACGACCCGTCGCGTCACCGTGTGGAGCGGGGCCTCGGGCGCGCGCTTCCGGTACTCCAGCAGCAGCGCAAAGACGTGCTCGCTGTCGGTGTCGCCGCGAATCGATCGGCGAAGGTCGTCGGACAAGGCATCGCGGACCTTCGGGCGCACAGCGCTGAAGGCCGGCACGTGGCCGTTGTGGATCAGCATGCCGCTCCCGATGCGGAAAGGGTGCGTATTCGCGTGCGCGGGGGTGCCGACGGTGGCACGCCGTACGTGCGCCAACAGCGTTTCGCCCTCCAGGTGGAGCGCCTCGTCACGATAGTCGGGGCTTTCGGAGGCGGGCTGCACCTGGCGACGGCAGGCGCTGCGTCCGTCCTGCACGCGGCCCATGCCCCAGCCGTGCGGATTGGACAGACCCCGCTCGTCCTCTCGGCTCTGCTGGATGAGGGCATTTTGCGAGTCCAGCAACTCGCAGGCGGCGCGCGTCGCATGGGTGGCGTGCAGGCCGTAGAGTCGACACATCGGAGTTTTAAGGTCTGCGTTCTGAGTGGGGGAACCGAGTGGGGGGATGGACGCGCTTCGTATGGGAGAGTGGACGCCCGAGATCGTTACGCGACGGGCGCCGGGGGGCGGCACATCGGCTCCGGTACAAAAAACGCCCTCCGATCGTGGCGGGCCGGAGAGCGCAAGGGCGGCGGCCCGGGACTCGCTACTGCGAGGCCGTCGGCGGAGTGTTGGTGATGGCGGCCCGGACGCGGCGCAGGCCGGCCTCCGCGAAGTCCACGTTCAGCACGATCGTTTCGCCGTCGCGCAGCGGCTGCTGCACGTTCATGAGCATGACGTGCGTGCCGCCGGGCTCCAGCGCAACGCGTGAATTCGCGGGGATGGGCAGCGGGCCCGTATGCTGCATGCTCGTCGTGCCCGCCGTGTCGACCGTCGTGTGAATGGCGACGGAGTCGATAATGGGCGCCTCGACGGAGACCAGCGTGTCGGGCGTCGACTGGCCGTTGGCGAGCGCCATGTAGAGGGACGTATTGCCGCCCGTTTCGGCGGGGCGGACCCAGATGGTTTCGAGAGCCAGCTCGCCCTCGGGCAACGACGGCTCGGACGTGGCGGTTGACTCCGGCGACGACTCACCGCCGCCGCATCCACCGAGAACCACGAGCGCCAGGGCAAGTCCGAGAGGCGCAACAACGCGAACAAGGGAGGTCATAGCCAGGAACGCAGGTTGTTGATGGCTTGCACGAGAGTGTCGGGAGGGGTTCGGCTTCCGTTCATGCCCGGATGCACCTGCCCCTCCGTGTCGACGAACAAGATCCGGTCGCTGTGGCTGATGAAGTAGGTGTCCAGGGTGTCGGGCGAGGCCGGGCTGCCGTCGGGACCCACCACCTGGTGAAAAATGCCGAGCTCCTCCATCAGGGCGTTGACCGTATCGGGCGATCCGGTGAGAAACGCCCACGAGGTGCCGTCCACGTCGAACGAGCGGCGGTACGACGTGAGGCGCGACGGCGTGTCGCGTTGGGGGTCGAACGTAATCGTGACGAACTGTACGTCTTCGGCCGACCCGAGCTGCTGCCGGGCCCGCTTCATGTTGGCCGTGATCATTGAGCAAATGTCGGGGCAGTGCGTGTAGATGGTGCCCACGACAAGGAGCTTGCCCTTGAATGCGTCAGGAAACGTGACGGTGCTGCTGTCTTGATTGACCAGGGGGTAGGACTGATCGCTCAGGTCGGCGATGACCCGAGAGTCGCTTTGGCACCCGCTCCACAGACCGAGGCCGAAGAGGAGCACGAGCGCCAGACGGAGGGTCGTGTTCATCATTGCAGAGAATGGGCTACGGGGTGAACAGAAACCCAACACATATATGTTCAGCAAACATATGGCATTGGGACGGGATGCGTTTCTACCGGGGCGGGGACGACCGGTCCGGAGTGTACGGGGCCCGAACGCGCTGGTACAGGTGCGCGACGAGCCGCCGAACGCCGAGCCGCCGGTCGGCTTCGGCCAGAATGTGGGACTCCGCCACTCCTAGACGCTTGAAACGACGACGCAGGGGGGCGGGATCGTCGGCGCCTGTGAGGAGCACGAGAATCCGCTCGGGCGGTACGTCGCGCTCGACGCAGAGGTGCTCGGCGAGTTGCGGCATGGGCGCCGGGGCGGTGGTGTCGACGTGGAGCACAACGGTCGAGGCGGCGTCGAGCGGCACCGCCTCGCCGGAGCGCAGGGCGGCGGCCGATCGAGAGCGCACGTCGAAGTGGGCGACCGCCTTCTCGTTTTGCTCCACGTGCCGCGTGAGGCTGTCGTGGCGCTGCGGCGTGGGCTCCAGCAGGAGGACCGGCGTGCGCTCGGCGGTGGGCGCCAGCACGGTCGAGAGCGCGTGCTCGAGGTACTCCTCCAGCGCCACCGAGTAGAGGTGGTCGGTGAACTGCGCGGCGAAGGACGGCTCGGCGTCCTGCCAGTCGAGCTGAAACGGATTCATCAGGCACGTGCGCAGGAGCGTGAGCGAAGCGCCGTCCGCAATCGAAGCCTCCAGCGCTTCTGCCGCGAGCATGTCGTCGAGCACGTGCGCGTAGTTGGCAACGCTCACCTCGGTCTTGGACACGAGGAACGCGTACTGGTTGACGTCTTCGCGGCCATCGACGGTCATCCGCTCCCAGATGCGGTTCGTGAACCTATTGAGGGAGTCGACGTGGTCGATGCCGGTGCGAGGCGCCACCACGAAGCAGAAGGCCACGGTTTCCGGCTCGTGAAACGGGCGGAGGCTTAGCGCGTCGGCCGGGCTCGAAAAGCGGTCCTTGAGGGCGCCGGTCAGCTGCAGGTTGGTGTCGATGCAGCCTTCGAGGAGCTGGCCGTGGCCCTCGGGCGTGAGCGGCACCATCGACTGCGAGAGGTAGCAGCTTACGGCCGCCGCGCCGGGGCGCGAGCCTTCGAGCGTCCACTGCCCCAGGAAGCCGCCGAAGCCGGCCGTGTCGTCGGTCGAGAGGTACGGCGCGCTGTACGAGATGGCATCGCGCACGTGGTAGTCGCGGAAGAGCACCGCCCCGCCGGGGTAGGGCACGAAGCCGAACTTGTGCGGGTCAATGGTGAGCGAGTCGGTCTCGCCGATGGCCGTGAGGGCGCGCAGCGAGTCGTCGTCGAGGAGGCCGCCGGCGACGTCGTCGGGCAGGTCGTCGACCGGCACGAAGTCGCCCGCGTCTGTTTTCGGAAGCATCGAGGCGAAAAATCCACCGAAGGCCGCATCGCAGTGATGCCAGAAGGACAGCCCCTGGTCGGCCACCGCGTCGCGCAGGGCCTCGATCTCGTGCATCGGATCGATGGCGCCCTCCTCGGTTGTTCCGCAGATGGACACCACGCCCAGCACGGGCTGGCGCTCCTCGATGCACCGATGCAGGCGTTCGGCCAGTGCATCGGTGGCGAGGCGGATGCCGTCGTCGACGGGCACCTTTTCGAGCGCATCGGCGCCGAGGCCCACCAGGTCCATGTTTTTCTGCCAGCAGTAGTGGGTGGCCTGCGAGATGAACACCTTCGGGAGGCGCGCCCGGTCGTTCGGGAAGGCGTCGTTGTAGCGGAGCAGGAAGGCGGCCAGGCCGGAGGTGCGCACGCTGGGCAAGGCCTCCTGGAAATCGCGCGCAAACTGTCGGTCCGCCTCAGCGAGCGAGGCCTTGATGCGCAGGTGCAGGTCGGTGATGGCGCGCGTGGGCAGATTGGAGAGCCGAAACGTGTCGAGCGCATCGAGGCGGACCCGCTCGCCCGTGGCCGTGCTCACCTGCAGCGAGCCGACATCGGCAAACTGGTCGTGGGTCTCCGCCACGAGCCGCACCGCCAGCGGGTACAAACGCACGTTGCGCGCCACCCACAGCGCCTCGAGATTGGCAATGGTGCCGCCGCTGCACAGATGGCCCCAGCTGTACGGCGTGCGACGGTCGCGAGCGTCGGGCGACAGCGTCTCCGGAAGGAACGCCGGGTAGCCGACCATCTCGGCCAGGGCGCGGAAGTACTCTCGCTCCTCGCGCACCGTCTCGGGCGAGACCTCGGCCACCACGTTGTTCTGGTTGTAGAGCATGCCCGCGAAGTAGCCCACCAGCGCCGGTAGCGTCGGGTCGCTCACGATGTGTGCCACCTGCCGCGGCGAGTAGAGCGGGGCAGCGCGCTTCAGCGCGGCCAGAATCTGCGAGAGCTCGTCGCGCAGCCGGGCCGACATCTCGTCGTAGGCCTCCGTGCGCTTGTCGCGTTCTCCGATGAGGCGCGGGTCGCTCGGGTGAAAGTTGCGGCGCCAGAAGACGTGGTCGCGCAGCACCTCCAGGAGTAGCCGCTCAAACTCGTCGGCATTTTCGCCTTTGGGGCCAAGAAAGGCCGCCTTGTGAAGAGTGTCGTTCGACATGTAGCGTCGTGGGTTGAGGAATGTGCGTTGCGGGGTCGGCGGTCGCGATCCGGCGGTCAGAGCGAGTGGACGCTTTCCGAGCCGAGCGCAGAGCAGGAACCCGGGCGGCCGCTTCCGGCCGACGGTTACGCCCTGCGGTCGGCGGCCTGCGGGCCGCGCTCCAGGTGCGAGACGTCGTTGCGCATCGCGAGGCGCCAGTGCGTTCCTTCGTGCACGAGGTGGGTGAGGCTCGCCAGCGGGCAGCCGGGATCCGGCACGTCGCCCAGAAGACCGTGCAGCACGCCCTGCACGGTGATGCCGTGGCCCACGAGCAGCAGCGAGGCGTCGGGGTGGCGTTCGGTCAAGCACTGCGCCGTGCGTCCGATGCGGTCGAAGGCGTCAGCTTTCGGCTCCGGGAACGACGGGTGGAGGCACGGCTCGTGGTCGGGCACCACTCGCTCGAAGCGTTCCGCCAGGGTGTCCGCCGGAAGTGGATCGGGCGATGTCTCGAACCAGTCGGCGTTGTGCCACTCGCCGAGCCCGGGGTCCAGCCGAACGGTGTGAGTGGCGAGGTCGGCCACCTGCTGCGCCGTTTGCACCGCCCGCAGGAACGGCGACGCAACGATGCCGTCGACCGACAGCGACGCGATGCGGCGCCCGAGTGCCCGGGCCTGCTCCACACCGTCCGGCGACAGACCGGGGTCGTGCGGGCGGTCGGCCGTGGCGTGCCAGTCGGGGTCCACGAAGTCCTGCCGATTGCCGTGCCGGGCGATCCAGAGCGAGCGCATGCGTCGTGCAAAACCAACGAAAACAGAGCGGCGCCGGAAGAAACCGGCGGACGGAATGCATATACTGCGCTCCCTCGCGCCTGTTGACGCATTCTCTGCCAAAGATGATACGCCGCTGTACCTCGCTGCTTGTCGCTGCTCTGCTGATGGGAAGCCTGGGATGCTCCAGCTCGGACCCCGGCGAGACCCCCGACGTTCCGCCCGAGCCGGCCACGTCGTTCCCGACGCAGCCGGCCCGCATCCTGATCGACGGAGCATCGAGCGACTGGGAGGACGCATCGGCCCGTCATGCCGACCCTGAGGGCGACGGGCAGACGCTCGACCTCGGCCGGCTCTGGGTGGCCCACGATGCCGAGCGCCTCTTCCTGCGCCTCGAAGTGGGCGCCACAGTCAACTTGCAAGAGGGCAACGACCTGACGCTGTATCTGGACACCGACGCCGATGCCAGCACCGGCACGTCGGCCCGCGGTCTGGGGGCCGAGCTGACGTGGACGTTCGGCGAGCGGTCGGGACGCGTGCACCGCGGGGGAGACACGGTAGAGGTGCGGCACGAAGACCTCGGCTTTGTCTCGCTGCCCACGGTGCGGTCGTCCGTCTTCGAGGTGGCGCTGGACCGCTCGGCCACACCGGGAGGTGCGGCTTTGTTCGCCGGCGATTCGCTCCGGATCGCGCTGTCGGGCGGCGGCGACCGGCTGCCGGATGCCGACGGCGGGGTCGGCTACGCCGTTAGCTCCGCCTCGCTGCCCGACCTCGACGCAGCCACGCTGGGGCGCTCCCAGGCGGCCGATCTGCGCCTGCTGTCCTACAACGTGCAGCGCGACCGATTCTTCGATGCAGCGCCGCGCTCCAGTTATTCGCGCATCCTCCAGGCCGTGCAGGCCGACGTGGTCGGGCTCCAGGAGGTGTACGAGCACTCGGCCGAGGAGACGCTGGGCGTGTTCAAGGACCTCTCCGGGGCGAGCACAGGGGCGACGTGGCAGGCCGCAAAGGCGGGGCTCGACCTCGTCCTCCTCACGCGGTACCCCATCGAAGCCAGCCACACCATTTCGGGCTACGAAGGGAACCGCAGTGGGGCCTTTTTGATCGACACGCGAGAGGCGCTCGGCACGCCGCTGCTGTATGTGCTCACGCATCCACCGTGCTGCAACTACGCCGACGCCACCCCCTCGCGCGACGCCCAGCGGCAGCAGGTGGTGGACGCCATCGCCGCCTTCGTCCGGGACGTCAAGGCCGGCGACGGACCGTTCGAGGTGCCCGGCAATACGCCGATCGTGATCGCCGGTGACATGAACTTCGTCGGCTCGGCCCAGCAACCCCAGACGCTCCGTACCGGGACGATCGTCAACACCGACACGTATGGGGAAGGAACGGCGCCGGACTGGGACGGCACGCCGCTTCTCGACACCAATCCGCGGCAGGCCGCCACGCCGCTGCACGTCACCTGGGACGATCCCGGAAGCTCCTTCCCCCCAGGCCGCCTCGACTACACGTATGTCTCGGACAGCGTCGTCGAGGTCGTCAACGAGTACGTGCTCCACACGCCGGCCCTACCGGCGTCGACGCTCGCCGCGCACGGCCTGGAGGCCGACGACACGCGCACCGCCTCCGACCACCTTCCGCTCGTCGTAGACATCGCCGCGAAGTAGACTGGGGAGGCTGGGGACGCTCTGGAGGCTGAGGACGCTCTGGACGCTGCGGCCTGAACCGGTCGATGCGGGCCTCCCTCTCCGCGTGTGCGCGCTGCCGTCGATGGCGTCGCTGAGTGGATGAGAGGAGGAGCGGAGGAAACGGCCGCGGATGCCGTAGATGGAAAGGCGTGCTGGATTCGCGTCTTCCTCTCCTCCTTTGCCCAAGCTCCCGTGCTCCCGCGCGTCCAGAGCCTCCAAAGCACTCACCGGCGGGGCACGTACGCCAGAATCGTCGACGGAAACTTATCGGTGGCCACGAGGAAGCCGTCGCCGAAGCGCGCCACGCCCTCCCAGTTGCGCCCCGAGCCCCCGCGGAGCCGAAACCAGACCGGAGGCGTGGTGGTGCGGCGGATGCCCTGCGGCGTGTAGCGGTATTCGACAAGCCGCTCGACGACGTCGGAGGTCTGGTGGGTCGCCCCCGTGCCGAACCGCAGGGCCAGCGAGTCCGGGCCCGGATCGAGGAGGTCGCGCTCGCCCGGATAGAAGTAGTTGGTCACCCAGAAGCGCCCGTGCGCATCCAGCGCCGTCGCGTCGGTCAGTCGGTATTCCAGGGCGGGGAAGGAAATCGGCCCGGCGGGGTCCAGGGCGCTGGTAAAGCGATGCGCTTGTGGCGAGGTGTTTACCCGGGCGCCGTTGGCCTCGAACAGCGTCAGGACCGTGTCGCCGTGCAGAGTCAGCGCCTCGTACGACATGTTGCGGAGCGGGGCCTGCATGGGAAGGGCCTTTACGGTCGCGGTGTGCAGCCGAATCGACTGGAGCCCCGGCGCGACGGTGCCCCGCAGAAGATGGCCCTCCATGGCCGACGCCCCCCCGTTGCCTTCCACCAAGAAGTAGGCACGTCCGTCCTCGAAGGCGATGGCTTCGCATCCCTCATAGGCCGTCGCATGGTCGCTCATCCCGTTGGCGTGCAGCGGGATGGGGAACGGGTCGATCGACACGGTGGTGTCGGCCACGGCTTGGGCGAGGGCCGAGCGCGAGATGCCGTACAACTGGCGCCCGTTCGCCTCGGTGCGGCGCGACGGATACTGGGGCAGAACGACCAACGTGTCGCCGTACCAGGCCAGTCCCGAGATCTCCATGTTGGCTTTGTTCAGCGGGGCCCCGAGCCGCAAAGGGCGCGGCGTCACCTCGGCCACAGCCGCCGAGTCTGCCCGCGAGGAGGCGTCCGGCGGTGCGTGCGACTGGCAGGAAAGGCAAAGCAGAGCCGCACAAAGAACGATGGGGGAGAGGCGTCGCACGAGCGCAGGGAGCGATTGGGGGAGCAAAAGCCCATCGCCCGCAAACGAACGCACCGGAGGGCGCTGCGGGAAGAGGGCCGCACTAAAGGCAGGGGGCGTGTGGACCAGACACGCAAAGGCCGTTACATCGGCTGTGCCTCTTCGTTTCCTGCAGGCCCGAAGATGATCTGGAGGGCGACCCTACGGTGCGACGCTCAAAATGTCAGCCGCGTGCTGTCATGGCTTCAATGAGGGAGACGACCCCGGTGTCAGAACGTCGGTGAACGGCTGACACCTCTGCAGAGAGCACGGTTCCCGGCGGGGCGATCCGCGGCGCATGCGGAGCTGGAATGCGGTTTGATGCAATTGAAGAACGGAAGCCAAAGAAGGATCGGGACGACGAGGGTCCCGGTCAGAAGCCATTCATGTTCGCACGAATATGAACCAGGAGAACGCGAAGAGGTGATCGGGTATGACGAAACTGACGCGTAGAACACCGAATCGGACGCTTCGTGATCTGCAGCGCGAAGTGGACGACATCTTCGACCGCTTCTTTGGACGCAGCGGCGGCGACGGATCCACGTCGGCCGTGTGGGCGCCGAGCACCGATCTGGTCGAGACGGATGACGCCTACCGCATCCATCTCGATGTGCCCGGCATGTCCAAGGAGGACATGACCATCAACCTCCAGAACAACACGCTGACGGTCAGCGGAAAGCGGACGGCCGAAGAGACTCACGAGGACGATGAATACGTTCGCGTGGAGCGGACCTTCGGCAACTTCCACCGCACGTTCACGCTGCCGGACGCCGTCGACGCGGAAAACATCGAAGCCACCTACGAGAACGGCGTGCTGAACATCTCCGTCCCCAAGACGGAGCGGAGCGAGCGCCGGCGAATCGAGATCCAGTAACGATCTCGACCATCGGGGCTTCGTGACGTGTGCCGCGACCGGCCAGATCCGGAAGCGGACGCAAGCCAGCCGCCGGAGGGAGACACCTCCTTCCGGCGGCTTTCCTTTGTCGGGAAGTTCTTCTTCACGCGATCGTAACGGAGGAGGTGCAGGGCCCTCCGAGGCAGAAATCGACCGGGCATCAGGGGGCAACGCTGCGAAAAAGCGCTTCCGAACCGTGAGCATGCCCACCCGCCGCGGACTTCTCGGCATTGAGGTGTGACGATCCTGGTTCGTAGACGACGCCGCCCGGAACCCGCTTCGACACGCTCCGTTGCGCCTGACCGATGAAACGATGTATCTAACATAGAGACGCGATGCGGCGGCCCGTTCTGCACGGACGGCGTCCGCCCGACACCGTGTCTCGCTCATCCAGAAGGACAGAGGGTGCAGGCCCGACGACGTCCTGGCAACCCCCGTCGCCGCCCCCCGGCGACCGGAAGGTGCCACGTCCTGCCTCGGCAGCCGCCGAGGGAAGATGAGCGGAGGGGAATCAGTCCACCGGCTGGTTTTCGAATCCTCTGCCGCGCTTCCGAACGGCAGGGGTTTTTCTATGGGCTCGTACGAGCCGCACACCTCTGTCGATCGCGGCGCACGTTGTCTTCCGGGCGATCGTGCTTCTGGATGAGCTTCGCAGCCTTCTGACCTCATCCAGCACGACCCCATGAGCACGAACGAATCCACGCCCGCCTCCAACGGCCACGCCGCCGAGCCCGGAAAGTCCCGGCCCCCGCTGCATTACGAGAGCCTGCAGGTGCATGCCGGCCACGAACCGGACGACGAGACCAACGCCCGGGCCGTCCCGATCTACGCGTCGACCTCCTTCACCTTCGACGATGCCGAGCACGGCGCCGACCTCTTTGCGCTCAAGGAGTTCGGCAACATCTACTCGCGCATCATGAATCCGACGAACGACGCCTTCGAGAAGCGAGTGGCCGCGCTCGAAGGGGGGGTCGCCGCCCTGGCCACGGCCAGCGGGCAGTCCGCGCAGCACCTTGCGGTGACCAACCTCGCGGAGTCCGGCGACAATCTCGTCGCATCCAGCCACCTGTATGGCGGCACCTACAACCAGTTCAAGAACACGCTGCCCCGCCTCGGCATCGACGTCAGGTTCGCGGACGGCCCGGATGCCGACTCGGTCGCGTCGCTCATCGACGACGACACGAAGGCCGTCTACGTCGAGACGATCTCGAACCCGCGCTTTAGCGTGCCCGACTTCGAGGCGCTCGCCGACGTAGCGCACTCCCACGGCGTTCCGCTTCTCGTGGACAACACGTTCGGGGCGGCGGGCTACCTGTGCCGCCCGCTGGAGCACGGCGCCGACGTCGTCGTGCAGAGCGCCACGAAGTGGATCGGCGGGCACGGCACCACCATCGGCGGCGTGATCGTCGACGGCGGCTCCTTTCCATGGAATAATGGCAAGTTCCCGCGCTTCGACGAGCCCTCGCCTGCCTACCACGGCCTCAACTTCTGGGAGACGTTCGGCCCCGACGGGGTTCTGAACGAGAACGTCGCCTACATCATGCGGGCTCGCGTCGAGGGCCTCCGCGACTACGGGCCGTCGCAGAATCCCTTCGGCTCGTTCCTCCTCCTGCAGGGCCTTGAAACGCTCAGCCTGCGGGTGCAGCGCAGCGTCGACAACGCGCTGGAACTGGCGCGGTGGCTGCACGAGCACGAGGCCGTGTCGTGGGTCAGCTATCCCGGGCTCGCGGACCATCCCTACCATGAACGGGCCACCCAATATTTGCGGAACGGCTATGGCGCGGTGCTCGCCTTCGGCGTGAAGGGCGGCGCCGACGCGGGCCAGGCGTTCGTCGAGAACGTGGAGCTGGCCTCGCACCTCGCCAACGTGGGCGACGCCAAGACGCTCGTCATCCACCCGGCGTCCACGACGCACCAGCAGCTCACGGAGGAAGAGCAGGCGTCCAGCGGTGTTACGTCCGACCTCGTGCGCGTCTCCGTCGGCATCGAGCACATCGACGACATCAAGGCCGACATCGACGCGGCGCTGCAGGCCGCGACGACGACCGTCCCGGCTTAGGCGAACGGGCGTACGGGAGCCTGGGGAGTGGGGGCGCCAGACGCATGGTGGCCGCTCCCATTCGCCCTGTTCTCCCTGCGTTTCCTTTTCCTCTCCCCTCATCCGAATCCCATGCCCACAGCGACCTTCGATCAACACGAACTGGAGTCTGGCGTCGTTCTGCGTGACGTGCCGGTGCAGTACCAGACATGGGGCACCCTGAACGACGACGGGACGAATGCCCTCGTCGTATGCCACGCGCTCACCGGAAGCACAGACGTGGCCGAGTGGTGGGGCCCGCTCCTCGGTCCGGGGCGCGCGCTCGACACCGACCGGGCGTTCGTCGTTTGCATGAACGTGCCCGGATCGCCGTACGGAAGCATCTCGCCGCTGTCCACGAACCCGGAGACCGGTGCCCGATACGGAGCGGACTTCCCGCCCATCACGCCGCGCGATACGGTGCGCCTGCACCGTCGTCTGCTGTGGCGGCTGGGCGTGGAGCAGGTGGCCGCCGCCATCGGGGGCTCGATGGGCGGCATGCACGTGCTCGAATGGGCCTTCTACCGCGGCTTCGTGCGCGCCATCGTCCCGATCGCGGTCGGCGGACGCCACTCGCCGTGGCAGATCGGCTGGAGCGAGGCGCAGCGGCAGGCCATCTACAGCGATCCGCGGTGGCAGGGCGGCACCTACGACCCGGACGATCCGCCCACAGACGGCCTGGCCGCGGCCCGCATGATGGCGATGGTGTCGTACCGCTCGCGCGCCTCCTTCGAAGAGCGATTTGGACGCCAGCTTCAGCCCGAGAACGGCACGCCCCACCCGGGCGAACCGCCATTCGCCGTGGAAAGCTATCTGCGCTATCAGGGCGATAAGCTCGTCGCCCGCTTTGACGCCAACTGCTACGTGTCGCTCACCCGGCAGATGGACGCCCACGACGTGTCGCGGAACCGGGGCGACTACGACGCGGTGCTCCGCTCCCTCGAGCAGCCGGCGCTCGTCATCGGCATCGACTCGGACGTGCTTTATCCGCTCGCCGAGCAGAAAGAGCTGGCCGACCGGCTGCCGCATGCGACGCTGGAGGTCCTCCACGCTCCACACGGGCACGACAGCTTCCTGATCGAGCACGCGGCGCTGGCGGACCTCCTGGCCCCGTGGCTGAAGGCGCACGCGCCGCTGCAGCGCGGTCCCGCCTCGGTGCAGGCCCGATGAGGGGGAAGCCGGTGGGTCCGGCGGCGCATCCGGAAGGCCGCATCGCTGCCGTTGGCCTACAGATCCCCGGACCATGCAAAAAAGCCGACCCGTCGTCGATGGACGGGCCGGCTTTCAGGCTCGGAAGGAGAAAGGGTTGAGGGCATGGGCTCACTGGTTCCGATTGGAGGCGTCCCGCGAGGCGTGGGAGGGCTGGTCCGGCGACGAGTTGCGGCCGGTGCTCTGTCCGCGGTACCACGTCCGAAACGGACGACGGGGACGCCGGCAGCTCGTGGTGAGCTTCCGAGCTCCTTTTCTGTTCTGACTATTGAACATAGATTGTGGGTTCGATTTCTGTTCCAAAGAGCATGCTTTCAATGCAGCGGACGGCAGGGAGAGGCTCCGTGCCATCCATGCGCTCGTACGAACACGTGCATGCTCTTCTCCCCATTTCTGGCGTCGCTCCGCGTATTCGGCGGGCTTTGACCGCACATTCGCACCGCATTTGCAGGACGCACATCTTCTCTTCGTGGATGTGAACAAATGGTCTTGCAGAAAAATATCGAAGCGCTTTCAACGTGCAATTCCTGGGCCACGGTCCTCCAGGTGAGCGGGGGATTAGGTGCAGTGGCGGTGGTGCTCCACCTTGATGCACCGGTTTCGAACGTAGGGCAGGCTGGCCGCTTCGGCGACCGAGGCGGCCTCCGGACTCGACACGCCGATCTGCGTCCAGATCACCGGTCGCTCGCGTGTGGCCTCGGCGCGCTTGACGGCGCTGCGCACCATGTCGGCAGTGTGCTCGGGGCGACGGAAGATGTCCACAACGTCCACGTGAACGTCAGACGGGATGCTCGGCAGGTCGGGGTAGCACGTCTCTCCGAGGATCTCGTCGTAGTTGGGGTTGACCGGAACCACGCGGTAGCCCTGTTCCTGGAGGTAGTTCGCGATCTGATGGCTGGTTCGTGTCGGACGGGCGGAGCAACCCACCACGGCGATGACGGAGGCGTCGCTCAGGATCTGCGCGAGGTCGGAAGCGGAGAGATCCGGCATAAGTCGGTTGAAATTGAGTGAAAGGATTGGGGGAGGGAGCGCGCATTGGTACGTTACGCACGTCACGCTGAACGTTCTCCGGGCCCGGAGGTATCGTGAGAGCCCGGTCTTCACCGTGGCCCCCGCACTCGTTCCCCGTTCCAACGCCGCGTCGCCCATGCCGTATCCGTTTGACCAGATCGAGCCCAAGTGGCAAGCGCACTGGGAAGACCAGCAGACTTTCCGGACGCCAGACGACCTTCCGGACGGCGACGAGAAGTGCTACGTGCTCGACATGTTTCCGTACCCGAGCGGGTCGGGGTTGCACGTGGGGCACCCCGAGGGCTACACGGCGACCGACATCGTGGCGCGCTACAAGCGGATGAACGGCGTCCACGTGCTGCACCCAATGGGCTGGGACGCGTTCGGCCTGCCCGCCGAGCAGTACGCGCTGAAGACGAACACGCATCCGCGCGAGACGACCGAGAAGAACATCGCCCAGTTCAAGCGGCAGCTGAAGCGGCTCGGCTTCTCCTACGACTGGCAGCGGGAGATTAACACCACCGATCCCGACTACTACAAGTGGACGCAGTGGATCTTCCTGCAGCTCTACGAGAAGGGGCTGGCCTACCAGGCGGAGGAGCCCGTGTGGTGGTGCGAGGAGCTGGGCACGGTGCTGGCCAACGAGGAGGTCATCGACGGGAAGAGCGAGCGCGGCGGGCATCCGTGCGAGCGCGTGCCCATGCGCCAGTGGGTCTTAAAGATCACCGAGTACGCCGACCGCCTGCTGGAGGGACTGGACGATCTGGACTGGCCGGAGTCCACCAAGGAGATGCAGCGCAACTGGATCGGCCGGTCGGAAGGCGCCGACATTTACTTTGAGCTGGCCGACGTCGACGATCATTTGCAGGTGTACACCACGCGCCCCGACACGCTCTTCGGAGCCACGTACATGGTGCTGGCGCCGGAGCACGAACTGCTCGACGCGATCACGACCGACGCGCAGCAGGAGGCGGTGGACGCCTATCGCCAGAACGCGCTCCAGAAAAGCGAGCGCAAGCGAAAGGAGCAGAAGGGGAAGAAGACGGGCGTCTTTACGGGCGGCTACGCGGTGAACCCCGCCAACGGAGAGGAAATCCCAATCTGGGTGGCCGACTACGTCCTGGCGTCGTACGGTACCGGCGCCATTATGGCCGTGCCCGCGCACGACGAGCGAGACTACGCGTTCGCCACGACCTACGACCTTCCCATCCGCGAGGTCGTCAAGGGAGGGAACGTCGACGAAGAGGCGTACGTGGGCGACGGGCCGCACGTCAACTCCGCGAACGACGCCATTTCGCTCAACGGTCTGCACAACGACGAGGCCAAGGCCGTGATCACCGAGTGGCTGGAGGCGAAGGGGCTCGGGGAACGCACCGTCAACTACCAGCTACAGGACTGGCTCTTTAGCCGGCAGCGCTACTGGGGCGAGCCGTTCCCCATCATTTTCACCGAAGACGGCGAAGACAAGCCCGTCCCCGAAGACGAGCTGCCCGTCACCCTGCCCGACGTCGAGGCGTTCACGCCGAGCGGCACGCCGGAGGGACCGCTGGCGCAGTACGAGGACTGGGTGAACACCGTCGACCCGGAGACGGGCCAGCCCGCGAGGCGCGAAACGAACACAATGCCGCAGTGGGCCGGCTCGTGCTGGTACTACCTGCGCTTTATCGACCCGGACAACGACGCGCAGCTCGTCGACCCGGAGAAGGAGCAGTACTGGATGCCGGTCGATCTGTACGTGGGGGGCAGCGAACATGCCGTGCTGCACCTGCTGTACGCGCGCTTCTGGCACAAGGTGCTGTACGACGCGGGCGTCGTGTCCACGCGAGAGCCGTTCCAGACCCTCGTGCACCAGGGCATCATCCTCGGCGAGCGCGAGTACACCGGCTACGTGGACACCGAGCACGACTGGGTCTCGGCCGAGCACGTGGAGGACGGCGTCGATCAGCGCAGCGGCGAGGCAGTGACGGCGCAAACGCTGGAGGACGACGCGGTGGAGAAGCAGGGCAACCGGTTCGTTCTGAAGAATGCCCCCCACATCGAGGTCGACGCGAAGGCTCACAAGATGAGCAAGAGCCGCGGCAACGTCGTCAATCCCGACGACGTGGTCGACGAGTACGGCGCCGACGCGCTCCGCCTGTACGAGATGTTCATGGGACCGCTGGAGCAGGTAAAGCCCTGGAGCACCAGCGACGTGGACGGCGTCTTCCGCTTCCTGAACCGCGTCTGGCGCCTCGTCATCGACGAGGACACGGGCGAACTGAACGACGCCTTCTCCGAGAAGGAGCCGGACCGCGAGCAGCTGCGCATCCTGCACGAAACGATCCAGCGCGTCACCGACGACATCGAGGACCTCGCTTTCAACACCGCCATCGCGGCGATGATGGAGTTCGTGAACGCCGCGAACAAGTGGGACGCGGTGCCGCGCGACGTGATGGAGCCGTTCGTGCTGCTTCTGAGCCCGTTTGCCCCGCACATCAGCGAGGAGCTGTGGGCACGCATGGGCCACACAGAGAGCCTGGCCTACGAGGACTGGCCCGAGTGGGAGGAGGAGCTCCTGAAGAAGGAGATCGTCGAGATGGCCGTTCAGGTGAACGGCACCGTGCGTGCCACCATCGAGGTGGACGCCGACGCCGACGAAGACGAGGTGCTTGCCATCGCGAAGGACGAGGACAACGTGGCCCGCTACCTGGACGGCAAGGAGATCCGGCGCGAGATCTTTGTGCCGGGACGCATCGTCAACTTCGTCGTGCAGTGAGGCTGCATCGCGGCCGGTGCGTTCGTCGTCTCGGTTCCGTAAACTCGTAATCCCGCGCGGCTAGTTTTTACCCACGGTGAGCGACGGTCCGTCCGTGCGACTGTTGAACGAATACCAGATCATCATCGCCTTGTCCTGCACCCCGAACGGACAGCCGGCCCGGTGATAGGCATTCCACCCCTGGCGATACACCCGCAGTCCGATGCGGCGCAGATGCGGCGGCAGGTCGTCCGACGCCGAATCGGCGACAGGGCCGAATGGAAGAAGAAAGTCGTTACGCATAGACACCGTTGGCGAAAAGACGGAGGAAGCAGGACGGCGCAGCCGCCGCCCGTCCGTATGGACAGCCGGCGTGGGGCGGTCGGCGGACGGTGCCCCCGCGAGCGACGCATCCGCCGAAATCGATGGTCACCGCTTCAAAACCGCTAAAACTGTTCCAACCTTTCCCGCCTTTATGCCATCGGACTCCTCCCAGGACTCTTCTCGCCTTGACGTGCTCGCCCTTGCGGCGCATCCCGACGACGTAGAACTGTGCGCCGGAGGCACCCTGTGCGTGCTGGGGCAGCAGGGCTATCGGACCGGCATTGTCGACTTTACGAAAGGACAGCTCGGCTCGCGGGGCACGCCGGCGGGCCGCATGAAGGAAGCCGAGCGGGCGTCCGCGATCCTGGGGCTCACCGCGCGGGAGAACCTGGGCATGATGGACGGCAACATCCAGAACACGCCCGAGTCCCGGCGCCAGGTCATCGAAGTCGTTCGCCGCTACCGGCCGCACATCGTGCTCATCAACAGTGCCGAGTGCCGCCACCCCGACCACTGCGACGCGGCCCAACTCGCCACGGACGCGCTCTACTACAGCGGTCTGAAAAAAATCGAAACGACCGATCCGGACGGCACGCCGCAGGAGCCGTGGCGCCCGAATCACGTGCTCCACTACATGCAGGCCATCGAGTTTGCCCCGACGCTCGTGGTGGACGTGACCGACGTGTGGGACCAGCGGATTGATGCGCTGCAGGCCTTCGAGTCCCAGTTCTTCCATCCCGAGTACGACGCTGCCGAAGACGAGCCCGAAACGTTTGTGTCCAATCCCGAATTCTTCCAGTGGGTGGAAGCGCGCGCCCGGGCCTACGGCTACAAAGTGGGGGCGACCTACGGCGAGCCGTTCCTGTACCGCCATGGCCCGTTCGGGGTGACGGACCTGCCGGCCGTGCTGTCGAAGGAGCAACGATTTAATTGATTCTCGGACGGTACAGCGCCGCCCCGCACTCCGGCACAGCGCTGCCCCGCACTGGGCCGGCCCCGTGAATTGTTTAGACAGGCGCCGCGGGAATGAGGGCCGCCTGCAACAAAGTTTCCAGTTTTCTCTTTCACAGTCGGATCCGGCACGCTACGGATTGACAGCCTCGGCAGTCGAACGATATATTGCGCACCTGCCGATTGCACTTGCGAGCACTGACGCACCGATCATTGACCGGCGACCACGTAATGGCCAGCACAAGTGACTTCCGGAACGGACTTACCTTCATCTGGAAGGACAGCATTTGGGAGATTGTCGACTTTTTGCACGTCAAGCCCGGCAAGGGCGGTGCGTTCGTGCGCACGACCCTGAAAAATGTCAAGGACGGACGGACGCTGGAAACCACCTTCCGGGCCGGGGCCAAGGTCGACGACATTCGGGTCGAGCGGCGCCCGCACCAGTTTTTGTACGAAGACGAGCTGGGGCTGCACTTCATGAACACCCAGACGTACGAGCAATTTTCGCTTCCGCCCGAGCAGGTCGACGGCAAGGAGTACATCAAAGAAGGGGGCGAGGTTGAGATCCTCTTCCGTGCCGATACCGACCAGCCGCTGCGCACCAAGATCCCGCAGAAGGTCGAGCTTGAGGTGGTCGACACGACGCCCGGCGTGAAGGGCGACACGGCGCAGGGCGGGTCCAAGCCGGCCACGCTGGAGTCGGGGGCCACGGTCGACGTGCCGCTCTTCATCAATGAGGGCGACGTCATCCGCATCAACACGAACACCGACGAGTACGAGACGCGCGTGTCCACCGCGTCGGGCCCCACGGTGTGATTATGAACGGCCCCGCCCCTCCGTTTGGGAGGTGCGGGGTTTTTGCTTGTCCGCAGGCCTTTCGCATCCACATCCCACCGAACGCATGAAGCTCTCCAAGATCCAGGAACTGCTGCGCATCGTCAGCGAAAGCGGCGTGGCCGAGATCGAAATCGAGGAAGATGATTTCAAACTCACCATTCGCCAGAATGCGCCGCAGGTGCTGATGCAGCCCACCTCGCAGCCGATGCAGATGCCGTACGCCGCCGGGCCGCAGCCCATGCAGCAGGCCCCGCCGGCCCAGGCGCCCGCCGCCGGACCCCCGGGGGCCGCGCCGCAACCGGGAGCGCCGTCGCCCGCTGCGTCGGGAGGAGGCGCGTCCGCGTCGGCCGGAGCGACCCCGGCGGAGGCGTCCAACAACGCCACCACCGACGGCACCGCCACCGAGGAGAGCGACGAGGCCGCAGCGCCCGAAACAGAGGGCTACGTCGTAAAGGCGCCCATCGTGGGCACCTTCTACGAAGCGCCGTCGCCCGACTCCGACCCGTACGTGCAGGTCGGCGACCGCGTTACCGAGGGCGACGTGCTGTGCATCATCGAGGCGATGAAGCTGATGAACGAGATCGAGGCCGAAACCTCGGGCACCATCGAGGAGATCCTGGTGGAGGACGCCGAGCCCGTGGAGTTCGATCAGCCCCTGTTCGTGATCGACGAAGACTAGCGGGCCCGCCGCTGGCTTCGCCCCGTGCCGAGACGTGCCCTGCCGTTCTAACGAACCCCCGGAAGCGTGAGTGACATTCAGAAAGTCCTGATTGCCAATCGCGGGGAGGTGGCCCTCCGCGTTATCCGCACCTGCCACGAGATGGGGCTGGACACGGTCGCCGTCTACTCGACGATCGACCAGGACGCCCTCCACGTGCGCTTTGCCAACGAGGCCGTGTGCATCGGCCCGCCGTCGTCCAGCGAAAGCTACCTGCGGCCCGACCGCATCATCGCCGCGGCCGAGGTAACCGGCGCCGACGCCATCCATCCCGGCTACGGATTTCTGTCGGAGAACGCCGAGTTCAGCCAGATCTGCGACGACAACGACGTCATCTTCATTGGGCCGAAGGCGGACACGATCCGCCTCATGGGCGAGAAGTCCCTTGCCAAGAAGACCATGGCCGAAGCGGGGGTGCCCACCGTGCCGGGGTCCGACGGCGTCGTCAACAGCCTCGAGGACGGCCGGGCCGTGGCCGACGAGATCGGCTTCCCGGTGATGGTCAAGGCGGCGGCCGGCGGCGGCGGACGCGGGATGCGCCTGGTGGACGCGCCCGAGAAGTTTATGCAGGCGTTCAACAGTGCCCGCTCGGAGGCCGAGGCGGCCTTCGGCAACCCGAGCGTCTACATCGAGAAGGTCGTCGAGCAGCCGCGCCACATCGAAATTCAGCTCGTGGGCGACGGGCAAGGCAACGTGATGCACTTCGGCGAGCGCGAGTGCTCCATCCAGCGCCGCCACCAGAAGCTGTTGGAAGAGGCACCGTCTCCCATCGTCGATGAAGACCTGCGCGAAAAGATGGGCCAGGCCGCCATCCGCGGGGCCGAGGCCGTCAACTATGCCGGCGCCGGCACCATCGAGTTTTTGGTGGACGCGGAGGGCAACTTCTACTTCATGGAGATGAACACGCGCATCCAGGTGGAGCACCCGGTGACCGAAGAGATCACCGACGTGGATTTGGTGGAGTACCAGATTCGCGTCGCCATGGGCGAGACCATCACCAGCCGGACGATCCCGCTCAACGGGCACTCCATCGAGTGCCGCATCAACGCCGAGGATCCGTTCAAGAACTTTAGCCCGAGTCCGGGCACGATCACGGCCTTCCATCAGCCCGGCGGCCATGGCGTGCGCGTCGACACGCACGCGTACTCCGGCTACCGCATCCCGCCCACCTACGACTCGATGATCGCGAAGCTAATCGTGCGGGGCAAGACCCGCGAACAGGCCATCAACAAGATGCAACGCGCGCTGGACGAGTTCGTGATCGAAGGCATCCAAACGACGATCCCGTTCCACCAGCAACTGATGCGCGACGAGCGCTTCCGGGCGGGGGACGTCACGACCCAGTTCCTCGACGACTTTGCCCTGCACCCCGACGGCCAGCCGGCGTGACGCCGCGCCCCGCTGCCGACGCGCTGTCCCGGCCTTTGGGCACGCCTCGGCATTTCCCCGCTTCGCACCCGGCCGGGCCCCTTCATCCGACACCCCTCTCACGTTTCAACCCTCGTACGCATGGACTTTCCTGACGATCTGTACTACACCGAGAATCACGAATGGATGCGGGTCGAAAACGGCACCGCCACCGTGGGCGTCACCGACTTCGCCCAGAGCGAGTTGGGCGACGTCGTGTTCGTGGAGATCGAGCCGGAAGGCACCGAGCTGTCGGCCGGCGATGTGTTCGGCACGGTCGAAGCCGTCAAGACCGTATCGGAGTTGTACATGCCCGCCAGCGGAACCATCACCGCGTTCAACGACGAGCTGGACGGCGCCCCGGAACTCGTGAACGAAGACCCGTACGGAGACGGCTGGATGATTAAGATCGAGCTGGCGAACCCCGACGAGCTGGGCGACTTGAAAGACGCAGACGCGTACGAGCAAATGGTTTGACTGTTGCCGAGCGTCGACTGTCGAGTGGCGACTGCCCCGGGCTGGCGGGGCGGCCTACCGACGGAAGGGGTCGGTCACGCGCACTTCATACCTGGAATTTGTGCCGATGCACGAGCGGATCGTCATCCTGGACTTCGGATCGCAGTACACGCAGCTGATCGCACGTCGTGTGCGGGAGGCCGGCGTGTACTCCGAGATTCATCCCTGCACGGTCGACCCGGCGACCATCGCTGCGATGAACCCGAAGGGCCTGATTTTGTCCGGCGGCCCGTGCTCGGTCTACGACAGCGAAGCACCGCAGCTCGATCCGTCCTACCTCGACCTGCGCCGCCCCGACGGATCGCCGGTGCCGGTGCTCGGCATCTGCTACGGCCTGCAGGCCATGGCGCATCTGCTGGGCGGCACGGTGGCCCGCGCCGACCGCCGGGAGTTCGGCCGGGCCCACATCGAGATTCCGCAGGACGACGGCGCGGCCTCGCCGCTGTTTCGCAACGTACCCAGCGGATCGACCGTCTGGATGAGCCACGGCGACCACCTGACCGAACTGCCCGACCACTACGAGGTCATTGCCCGCACGGACAATGCGCCGGTCGCGGCGGTCCACAACGAGTCGGCCCCGCACTACGGCGTGCAGTTCCATCCCGAGGTGGTGCACACCGAATTCGGACGCCAGATCCTGGAAAACTTTGCGTACGAGATCTGCGGCTGCAGCGGCGACTGGACCCCCGCGTCGTTCGTGCGGGAGAAGACGGAGGCCATCCGCGAGCGCGTGGGCGATCGGCACGTGATCCTCGGCCTGTCGGGCGGCGTCGATTCGTCGGTGGCGGCCGCGCTGCTGCACCGCGCCCTCGGCGATCAGCTGCACTGCATCTTCGTGAACAACGGCCTGCTCCGGATGGGCGAGTGGGACCAGGTGCAGGATACCTTCCGCGGACACTTCCACATGGACCTGCACGCCGTCGACGCCACCGATCGGTTCCTCGACGCCCTGGACGGCGTCATCGATCCGGAGGAAAAGCGCGTCTTGATCGGCAACACGTTCATCGACGTGTTTGAGGAGCAGACCCAGGAGATTGCCCGAGACCTCGGGCACGAGCCGGAGTTTCTGGCGCAGGGCACCCTCTACCCCGACGTCATCGAAAGCGTCTCGTTTAAAGGCCCCTCGGCCACGATCAAGACCCATCACAACGTGGGCGGCCTGCCGGAAGAGTTGAACTTCGAGTTGATTGAGCCCTTCCGCGAGCTGTTCAAGGACGAGGTGCGCGAGATCGGACGACTGCTCGACGTGCCCGAGCGGATCGTGGGGCGGCATCCGTTTCCCGGCCCGGGCCTGGCCATCCGCATTCTCGGGGCGGTCACGCCGGAGCGACTGGCGCTGCTTCGAGAGGCCGACGCCATCTTCATCGACGAGCTGCGCGCGAATGACTTGTACGACGAGGTGTGGCAGGCCTTCGCCGTGCTGCTTCCCGTGCAGAGCGTGGGCGTGATGGGCGACGAGCGAACCTACGAAAACGTGTGCGCCCTGCGCGCCGTGACGAGCGTCGACGGCATGACGGCCGACTGGGCCCCCCTTCCCCACGACTTCCTCGGGCACGTAGCGAACCGCGTCGTTAACGAGGTGCCGGGCATCAACCGGACTGTCTACGACGTGAGCTCCAAACCCCCCGCCACCATCGAGTGGGAATAAATGCGTGTGGGCAGCCGGGCGTGTGGGCGAATGAGGGCACAACCGCCCCGTTGTCGTCGCCACGCTCAGCCTAAGGCTTCGGGCAGAGCCCGTTGGCTGGTGGCGCCATTCCACGCGTCAAGGCTCGGACCATTGGTTGCCCTCCCGCCTTTTCGCCCACACTCCCAGACAGCTTTCGGTAGCGCATGCTTTCCATGCAACACACAGCGTCCTGCTGCACGGGTCGACCCCGCACGAGTCGACGCTATGGGGCGGTCTGTCTCCTCGTTCTCGTCGCGCTGTTGGCAGGACCGGCCCGCGCGCAGCAAACAGAGGTGCCGCGCAACGAGAATGCCGCGCTCATGTTCGAGCAGGGGCGGGCCGCCTTCGAGGCCGGCGATTACGGCGCGGCGTACGAACGCTTTCGTCTCGCCACCGAGTACGACCTGAATCGCAAGACGACCGCCGCATTGCTGATGGCGGGCAAGGCGCTCTACCGGATGGAGCGCTATCGTGAGGCCATCGACGTGCTGAACACGCTGCTGGACCGCTATCCCGGCACGTCGTATCGCGATGCGGCCCAGGCGGTGCTCGACGCCGCCGAACGCGGGCAGACGGTGTACGGCCAAGCGCCCGACACGCTGCGAGTCGGCGTGGTGCTGCCGATGCGCGATCAGGACACGCCGCTCACCCAGGCGCTCTTCAACGGCATCCGGCTCGCCGTTGACGCGCACAACGGAGTGCGTCGGCGGTACGTCCTTCCGTCGCGACTGCGCGCGTCGGTCGACACGTTCAACGTTTACGACACGAACACGCTTTTCAGCGACAGCCTTGCGCAGGCAGACGGCCCGACGTCCATCGTCACGCCGCAAGACACCATTCAAACCGACTCGCTGCAGATCGTAACCGAGCAGGTCCGCCGCCCCAGTTGGGTGGCGCAGATGGTTTTTCGGCGCACGGAGGCCACGCCCGCAAGCGCCCGAGCGGCGGTCGACTCGCTGGTGCGCCATGACGATGCGGACGTGATTATCGGGCCGCTCTACAGCCGGGAGGCGCGCACCGCAGGGGCCCGGGCCGAGCAGGCGCGCACCGTCTTGGTCGCGCCGCTGGCAACCGACGTCAGCGTGTCGGCCGGCCGGCAGCACGTGTTTCAGGCCAATCCCACGATCCCCATGCGGGGCCGGCTGATGGCGCGGTTTGCAGCACAAAGCCTGCTGATCGACCAGGTGGGCGTTGTGTTTGAGGCGAACGACGACGCGGCCGCCCGCATGGCGACGGGGTTCCGCGAAGAGGCCTCGCGGATTGGACTCGGGGTGCCGTTCACGCTGGAGCTGTCGTCGGCCCGCGAATGGTCGCGCCTTCCGCTTGCGTTCGAGGCCGATTCGACCCTGACGCCCGAGCAGCGGGCGGCCGCCGAAGCCGTCTACCTGCCCGTGACCGGTCGCAACGCGCAAGGAGACATCCAGGATGCACTCGTGGGGCTCCGCCGGATGAGCCCCGATCTGCGTGCGCTCGGCAACTCGCAGTGGCACGACGTTTCCTTCAAAAAGGAGGCAAGCCGGCACCTCGCCACCTACGCGAATGATTTCGACGTGCAGACGCGACGCGCCGCCGTGCAGCGCTTCATCCGCAACTACCGCCTGCTGACGGGCCGCACGCCTGGCGAGCTGTCGGCCACCGGGAAGCGGCTGGCCTACACGGGGTATGACGTCGCGCACTTTTTGCTCTCGACCCTGTCTCCCGCCGCGCGCCCAACCCCCGCCGCGCTGCGCCGCCCCGACGCCTACGACGGCCTCGGCATACGGATTGACTTCCGCGCGGGCACCGTCAACGAAGCGATGTTCTTCCACCGGTACCGGGCCGGTCGCATCGAGCGTCTGCGCTAAGGGCACAGGAACAGACGTTTTGGCGGGTCGTTACGCCTCGGCGTCGGGGCGCGGCCTGTTTGACACCGCGCTGCGCAGCGCGCCCTCTCCTTTCGTTTTGTGAACTGGATGCTCCTGTTCATGCGTATTCGCACGTTTTCGTCCGCTCTCGTTCTGATGCTGGCCGTCCTCGTCGGCTGCTCGGGCGGAGGCCGCATCACCCATCAATCGGCGGAGCAGGCGTTCCAGAAGGGAAAGACGGCGTTCCAGAATGAGGACTACAGCGATGCCATCGACTACTTCCGGGCCGTCTTCCAGTACGGGCGCGGCAACCAGTATGCGGCCGACGCCCAGTACTTCTTGGGCGCGTCCTACCGGGAACAGGAGCGGTATCTGCTGGCCGCGAATGAGTTCAAGCGGTTCCTCCAGCTTTACCGCAACAACGAACGGGCGCCACAGGTCGAGTTCGAGCGGGCCTTGATGTATTACCGGCTCTCGCCGCACTACAAGCTCGACCAGAGCGATACGCAGTCGGCCATTTCGTACTTCCAGCTGTTCATCGAGCGGCATCCGGGCCACGAGCTCGTCCCCAAGGCGCGCGAGCACATCCAGACGCTCCGCAGCAAGCTGGCCCACAAGAAGTATGCAGCCGCCGAGCTCTACGAAACGCGGGAGATGTGGCGCGCCGCCACGGAAACGTACAAGGGAATCTTTGACCAGTACCCGGATACCCCCTGGGCCGACGACGCTCTGCTGGGTACGATACGGTCGTACATCGAGTACGCCGACCGCAGCGTCCAAAGCAAGCAGGACGACCGCCTTCAGAAGGCCATCGACACGTACAACCGCCTCGCGCAGGTCTTCCCCGAGAGCCCGCTGCTGAACGAGGCCGAGGCGCTCTATTCGGAGGCGCGTAGCAAGCTGGCCGACATGCAGCAGGGCGAATCGCTCGCGACCGAAGAAGCGTCCGGCGGAAGCGGAAACTGAGTCCTCACCCACGCGGCCCGGCGCCATGGACATTGGTCTTTTCGGCGGTTCCTTCAACCCGCCGCATGTGGCTCACCTCATTGTTGCCGAGATCGTGCGCGATCAGTTCGGGCTGCAGGAGGTGTGGTGGATCCCGAACGCGACCCCGCCGCACAAGGCCGACGAGGAACTCGTCGACGCCGAGCACCGGCTTGCGATGACGGAGCGGGCGACCGCCGCGAATCCGGGCTTCCGGGTGTGCGATGTTGAGATCCGGCGGGCCGGCATATCGTACACCGTGGACACCGTCACGTCGCTGCAGCAGGAGCACCCGGACACCGACTTCGGCCTCATTATCGGCAGCGACAGCCTGGATCACTTCGCCGAGTGGCACCGTCCGGAGGAGATTGCCCGGCGCGTTCCGCTCATTGTGTACAAGCGCCCCGGTGTGATCGATGCCGTGGCGCCGCCGCGCTTCGCCAACACCGTCAAGTACGTTGCGGCTCCCGTCATGGAGGTGTCGGGCACGGAAGTGCGGGCGCGGCGCCAGGCCGGACGCTCCATCCGTCACCTCGTCCCCGAGCCCGTCCGTACATACATTGAGGCGCACGGATTGTACACCTCCGGCACGGACACCGCCGGCTCGGCGTAAGCCGCGGCGCGTGGTGCGGTCAACGTCCCCGAGGCGGCCGCGGAACGAGGCGGCGAAACCGGGCGGCCCGGTCGCTTTCTTTTGCTCATTCTTCGTTGCCATGTCGTTCGCAATGCGGCGCCCCGAGACGATGCGCGAACGCGCCGGGCAGTGTGTGATGGCCCGAATTGGGTCCAACCTGCCGCCGACCACCTCGGTCGATGCTGATGCCAACCGGGTGAGACGGTTGCTGGAGCGATGTCCGCTGGGTGGGCTCATCCTGTTTCGCGGTGCGCATCCTGCCGCCGCCGAGGTCCTCGCCGACCTGCAGCGCGTCAGTCGTTTTCCGCTTCTGGTGGGGGCAGACATTGAGCGCGGCGTCGGCCAGCAGGTGCGCGGGGGGACGGTGTTTCCGCATGCACAGGCGCTGGGCGCGACCGACCGCCCCGAGGATGCCGTGGCCCTTCTGGCCCGTGCCACCGCCCGTGAGGCCCGAGCCTGCGGCATCCACTGGGCGTTCGCCCCCGTGGCCGACGTTAACACCTGCGCAGAGAACCCGATCATCGGCATCCGAGCGTTCGGAGAGGATGCGCCGCGGGTGTCGCGGTGCGTGCGGGCCTACGTCCGTGCCGCGCGCGACGAGGGCCTCCTCACGACGGCCAAGCACTTTCCGGGCCATGGCCGGACTGCCGTGGATTCGCATGAGACGACCCCCGTCGTGGACGCCGACCACGACGCGCTGCAACGCATCGACCTTCCGCCCTTCCAGGCCGCCATCGACGCCGGGGTGGATGCTGTCATGACGGCTCACGTTGCGTATCCGGCCCTCGACCCCGAGGCCCGTCCGGCGACCGGCTCGCCCCCGATCCTGCGCGACCGGCTGCGCCGCGAGATGGGATTCGACGGCGTCGTGGTGAGCGACAGTCTCCTCATGGAAGGCGGGCCGGGCCGAGAGCGTCCGCCTGGAGAGCAGGCCGCCGCCCTTCTGAATGCCGGCGTGGATCTGCTGCTTGACCCCGACGATCCGGAGGCTGTGGTGGATGGGCTCGTGGCAGCGGTGGCGAACGGATCGTTGGCGGCGTCGCGCCTCGATGCGGCGTGGCAGCGGGTCTGGCGTCTGAAGGTGCGCCTCCGCAAGCAGTGGGGCGACGCGGCCTTTGCGCCGGTGCCCGGCGATCTGGAGGCCAAGGCGCACCGATCCGCGGCGGATGCGCTCGCCCGGCAGGCCGTCCGGGTGCATGCAACTCCGGACGCCTCCTGGCCGCTGCCGCCGTCGCGCGTGGAGCGTGGCGGCACTCTGCACGTGGTGGCTCTCACGCCGCGCGCCGACGCCGACGCGCTCGGGCCGTACGCCGAGGCGCTGCGGTCGACCTATCCGGCGGTCCGCTACGACGCGCTTCCTGCCGAGCGTGCATCCGCGCAGTACGATGCCGTCCGCGCCGCCGCGCTTGACGCGGAGCACCTCGTGCTCGTCGGGGCCGTGGAGCCGGCGGCGTGGCACGCCTTTGGGCTTCGCCGCGAGCAGCAGGCATGGATGCGTCGTCTCGCAGCGTCGCGCGCCGTGGTCGTCGCGGCCCTCGGAAGTCCTCACATCTTGCAGGCCGCCCCCGACGCCCCGGACACCAGCGTTCATCTCTGCACGTACAGCACGGTGCCGGCGTCGCAGCGGGCCCTGGTGGCCTGCATGGCTGGGCGAGACGCCCCGCCCCGGGTGCCTCCCCAGTGACCGGTCCGGAGGAATCTCTTGATGCTGGACGAGGTATACGTGGGTCCGCTTCCCGCATGTCCACGAGTTTCTTTCAACGATTGCACGCCATTCTATGGGGCTTTTCGATCTGTTTAGTGAGGGGGCACCCCCCCTCGTGGAAGAGGCCTTCGAGAACGTAACGAACATGCTCTCGGACGGCCACCACATGTTCGAGTCCGCGACCGCATTCGCGCTCGACAACGAAATTCTGGACGACGATCTCAGCGCGGTTGACGAGGACATCAACCGGTGCGAGCAGGAACTGCGCCGATCGCTGCTGGAGCACCTCACGGTGAATCCCGATCGCGAAATGGTGTTCAGCCTGAAGCTGATCAGCATTGTGGGGGAGGCCGAGCGCATCGGCGACATCGCCAAGTCCATCGTCAAGGCCGGCCGGCTGGCCCACAAGCCACGGATGGGGCCGCATGTGGAGCCGCTGCGCGACATGCGCAACCGCGTGCGGACCATGTTCGATCTGGCCAAGCAGGGCTTTGTGGAGGAAGACCCGGAGGCCGCGCGCAGGCTCATGAGCATGCACGAGGAAATCAAGGACGACACGACGGTGTACCTCAGCAACCTCGCGGAGGCCGACGATTTGACCGCCAACGAGGGAATCGTCTACGCCCTCCTGGCTCGGCTGCTGAGCCGGGTCAGCTCGCACCTGTCCAACATCGCCTCCACCGTTGCCGCGCCCTTCGACCGCATCCGGCGCGCGCATCCCGAAGGCACCGACGAAACGTGACGAATGCGGCATGTGCCCGGAACTGCGGAACGTTTTCCGGGACCGCACGGAGAAAAAATCTGTGCCCACACCGTTTGCACCGACGAACTTGTATCCGAATCGATCCACCCACCCGCTATGGCTGTTAAAGAGTCGACCATGTTGGAGCTGGGCACCGAGGCCCGCGACTTCACGCTCCCCGTTGTCAATCCCGAAGTGGACGGCATCGAGGGAACCATGCGCTCGCTCGACGACTACGCCGATGCCGAGGCGCTCGTCCTCGTCTTCATGTGCAACCACTGTCCCTACGTGAAGCACGTGGAGGAGGCGCTCTTGGAGACCGCCCGCGAGTACCAGGACCGTGGCGTTCAATTTCTCGGGATCTGCTCGAACGACCCGGAGCGCTACCCCGACGACTCGTTCGAGAAAATGGCGAAGCGCGCGCAACTGAAAGACTACCCCTTCCCGTACCTGCACGACGAGACGCAACAGGTGGCCAAAGAGTACACCGCGGCCTGCACGCCCGACTTCTTCGTCTTCGACGAGGACCGGACGCTCGTCTACCGCGGCCGCTTCGACGAGACCCGTCCCGACCAGGGCGAGCCGCACGGCGGCGATCTGCGGCAGGCCCTCGACGAACTGCTCGAGACCGGTAGCGTGACGGTCGAACAGAAGCCGTCGATGGGATGCAACATTAAGTGGAAGCCGGGCAACGAGCCGGCTCACGCGTAACGCGCACCGCAGACGCGCATCCCTACCGTCTGCAGACATCCGTCCTGTAGACGTTCGTCTGCAGCCGGCCCGGGCCGGAGACGCTTCCAGGTTTGCGTGCGGACGCGCCTGCGCCTATCTTTCCGATGCCCACAGGCAAGGCCATCCCAAAGTCGCCGTACCTGCCGGTTCCGCCGCCAAGCCCTTCCCGCTCCATGCTCTTTTCGGCCCGCGCGTTTCGAACCTGGGGACACATCCTCGTTGGGGCAAGCCTCTTTGCGATGTCGTTCATCGTCATCATGCTTGCTGCTGAACAGGTCGTGGAAGGAGGCGTTCGTTTTACCCGGGCGACAAAGGCCATCGGCGGAGCGGCCTTTGTCGGCTATGTGGGCACCGCGTGGCTCGTTCGCCGCGAGCACCCGCCGCCCGGATGACGGCGCCGTAACGGGCGCCATCAAAAATGATCGAGGGTTGGAACCGCTTCCGAGAGAATTGGATTTCCCTTCGATGAAGGCCCTGCACCGATCGCGATGCATCGAATGAACCCAGATGACGCCATGAGTGACAAAACTGCTGTAGACACCGCTGCGCCCGAAGACGAGGAGCGCTCCGCGTTCGAAAAAGCGGCCGAAGAAGCCGGCGAGGACGTCGACCCGCGGACCATCCCTCAGGAACTGGAGGACGCGCCGCCCGTCGGGGACGAAATCGAGTACCCCGATCATTCGGAGGAAGACCACGAAACGTGGCGGATCCTCGTCGAGCGACAGATGGAGCAACTGCCCGGCCGGGCCTGCGAGGCCTATCTGAAGGGGCAGGACGTCCTGAAGCTCGAGGCCGACCGCATCCCGGCCCTGGCCAACCTGAGCCAGCGACTGGAAGAGGCCACCGGATGGAAAGTCGCGAACGTGCCCGGGCTCATCCACGAGAAAGACTTCTTCGACCTCCTGTCGCGCCGCATCTTCCCGTCCACCAATTACGTGCGCGGCCGCGACGAGCTCGACTACACCCCGGCGCCCGACTGCTTCCACGACATCTTCGGCCACATGCCGATGCTGACGCAGCCGGCCTTCGCGGACTTCTACCAGCTCTTCGGACAGGCTGCGCTTGGCGCCGAGGGCGCGGTCCGGCCGCAGCTGGAGGCCTTTCACTGGTTCACCGTCGAGTTTGGGCTGCTCCACGAGAATGGCGAGCAGCGCATCTTCGGCGCGGGCATCGTGTCCTCGAACGAAGAGGTGACGCACGCGCTGTCCGACGAGGTGGAGGTCCTGGCGTTCGATCCGGACACGCTCGTGGACACCGACTATGAGGTCTACCATCTGCAGGACACACTCTTCGTGATGGACTCCTTCCAGCAGCTCCTGGACGGATTCAAGTCCTGGACGCAATCGAAGGGCCTGCTGGAGTAGCACTTCATTCCCCCACGGCTTTCTATTCAGCCTCATCTCGGCCGCGCCGGGGTGGGGCTGTTCGTTTTCCGGGAGCCCTCCGACGGCCCAGTCACCGATGCCTTCCTCGTAAGCTGGGGCCGGATGGGGACGGCGCCACGACGCTTGAGTCGCCAGAACGGGCCCGTTGCCAAACCGGGTGCGTCTTCGTATGATAACTTCGTACGATGACAGGTCCCGCCTCCGTTTGCCGACGCCCAGGCCCGAATGACGCACCGCGACAGCCGATCACTTCTTGCACGCTGGATGGCGGGGCTTGCGTGCGGGCTGTGCCTCGCGATTCTGGGTGCCGGCTGCACCGGCGCCCGCGAGGCGAAGGAGGAGAAAAAATCGACCGTGAAGCGCGTCTACCACGTCCAGATTCGCATGACGGAGCGCAAGGCCCTGGCCGACCGGACGGTCGGCGAGGCAAAATCGTGGTGGCGCGAGCGGTCGGCCGCAGAGCGTCCGCGCGCCCTGACCGGCATGGATGAGCTTCCGGTGTCCATCGCGTGGCGTCCGCCCCTGTACCGCGTCCGGATCGGACCGTTTGCTTCGCGCCAGCGGGCCGAGGTCATGCTCACCGTGGTGGACGGGACCTACCCCGATGCCTTCATCGCGCCCCAGCGCGTCCAGACGCAGCGGCGCCCCCAGCGCGGTGCTTTTCGCCCCTTCGCCCGCTCGTCCCGCTACTGACCGCACGCCGATGCAGATCGCTCTCGTTCAGCAGGCCGTTCCAGACGACCACAGCGCCGCGCTCGCCCAGGGCGTGGCGGCCGTTCGCGACGCGGCCGATCGCGGCGCGGATCTCGTCGTCTTTCCTGAGCTTTCGTTCACGCCGTTCTTCCCGCAGGTGCGTCTGACGGAACGCGCGGTCGCCCGGGCCGATCTCGCCGAGCCGGTGCCGGGCCCGACCACCGAGGCGCTGAGTCAGGCAGCGCGCGAATATGGGGTCGTCGTGATTCCCAACCTGTACGAACGGGGGGGCGACCGCTTCTTCGACACGTCGCCCGTGATCGACGCGGACGGCTCGCTGCTCGGGGCGACGCGCATGGTGCACATCACCCAGTATGCGCACTTCTGGGAACAGGACTACTACCATCCGGGCGATACCGGCGCCCCGGTCTACGACACCGCCGCCGGCCGCATTGGCGTGGCCATCTGCTACGACCGCCATTATCCGGAGTACCTGCGGGCCCTGGCGCTCGATGGGGCTGATCTGGTCGTCGTTCCGCAGGCCGGCGTGGCGGGCGAGTGGCCCGACGGCATGTACGAGGCAGAGTTGCGCGTGGCGGCGTTCCAGAACGGATTCTTCATGGCGCTGGCCAACCGGCTTGGTGCGGAGGCGCACCTCACGTTCAACGGCGCGTCGTTCGTGACGGACCCGGTGGGTCGCGTCCTCGCGCAGGCCCCGGAGAATGAGGACGCCATTCTGATGGCGACGCTCGACCTCGGTCGGTGTGCAGAGGCACCGGCCCGCGAGCTCTTCTTGCAGCACCGGCGCCCCGGTCAGTACGACCGCCTGATGGAGCGGTGAAGCCGCGGATGCGGTGGACGCTTGGGAGGCGTGGAAGAGAGAAGAATAGCTGCTCTCACCGAAGTCTCGCACGGGATTTCGCTCACAATGGCAGAAGTCCTGTCTGACAGGACCCGCTCTAATACCGTTTAACGACAGACCTGAACGGGTCTTCGAGACCTGTCAGGTCTCCGGATCCCTGACAATATTGCGCGCACTCCGGATTCCTTCCAATAGCGCATTCCGGACGGAATGTGGCATCATGAGAGGCCCATCCGGCGGAAGAACATGAGAATGAGCGTGGCGAGCCAGAGCAGGTGTCCGATCCCGGTGCCCATCGTCAGGCGCGTGACGGCATCACGGGCGGCGTCGGTGTCGGTGTCCACGGTCGACGTGATCATGGACCAGCTCCGGCGAATGAGGAAGAACTGCGCGAGCACGAGCAGCAGAATCAGCGTAATGCTCGTGTGGTACGGCCATCCGTACACGTCGAACCCGCCGCCGGCGAACAAGGACAGCAGGCCAAGGATGAAGGTGAGCACGGCGAAGATGTTCATCAGGTAGACCGACCGACCGGTCAGGGTGGCCAGCGCGCTGCTCGACGCTCCCGTATCAACCACCGATCGGGCCTGGCGCGGAAGCAGCAGCCCCAGCCCGAACCAGGCGGAGGCCGTGATCACGTGAAGAATGACGAGCACCCACTTCAGGAAAAACAGCATGAGAGGCAGCAGGGAAGTCAGGGAACAGGAAGGGAGACCCAGTCAACATCCTCCAATGTCGACGATGGCGCGTTGAACGTCGAATGAAGAACCCCCAAAGCTCCACCACCACCGCGTACCGGTTGCACCGATGAACGCAACGGATCTTGGACGGCTGCTGCTCTATACCGGACTCGGAATCGCCGTGCTCGGCGGACTCGTGCTCCTGCTGGGGCGTGTCGTCGACCTCGGTAACCTCCCGGGGGATCTTGTGTACGAAGGGGAAAATACGCGCGTCTACATCCCGATCGCCACGATGCTGCTGCTGAGCCTTGTGCTGACGGTGCTCGTGAATGTCGTGCTTCGGCTGTTTCGATAGGGGGCTGCGGCTCGCCAACCTCCGACACCACAAGCTTTACGGGCGGAGCGCAGGGCGGACGCCGGGCCCTGCACCGCCGTGTTGCATCGCTGACGCCTCCTGCGTTTCTTGCGGACAACCCACGGTACGGGTGCCCGCTCGCCTGCCGCCGCTCCGTCTCTGCTGACACCAATCCTTCCCGGGTTTATGGAATCGTTGAACACATCGATCATTACCATCATTCTCGGCGGGGGTGCCGGGACGCGCTTGTATCCGCTGACGAAGCTGCGCGCCAAACCGGCCGTGCCGCTCGCGGGCCGGTACCGGCTCATCGACGTGCCCGTGTCCACGAGCATCAACTCGGGCATCACGCGCATCTTCGTGCTCACCCAGTTTAACTCCGCGAGCCTGAACCGCCACCTGGCGCAGACCTACCGGTTCGACCGCTTCAACAACGGATTCGTCTCGGTCCTTGCGGCCGAGCAGACCCCGGCGTCGAAGGACTGGTTTCAGGGCACGGCCGACGCGGTGCGGCGCAGCTTCTCGCACATCGAGGGCTACCGGCATCAGGACGTGCTCATCCTGTCGGGCGACCAGCTCTACTCCATGGACTACCGCAAGATGCTGGCGCACCACCGCGACCACAATGCCGATGTCACGATCGGCACCATCCCGGTCGATGCCGACGACGCTCCGGCCTTCGGCATCCTGAAGACGGACGATCAGGACGTGATCACCGAATTCCACGAAAAGCCGGATCGCGACGAGCTGGACGGCAAGGAAAGCCCGGTGTCGGACGAGATGGAAGCTCAGAATCGCGTCTATCTCGCGTCGATGGGCATCTACATTTTCGACCGCGACCTCCTGCGCGAAATTCTGGACGCCAACCCCGACGACCACGACTTCGGCGGGCAAATCATTCCGAAGGCCATCGATCAGGCCACCGTCGTCAGCTATCCGTTCGAGGGCTACTGGAGCGACATTGGGACCATCAGTTCGTTCTACGAGGCCAACCTGATGCTGGCCTCGCCCGATCCCAAGTTCAGCCTGTACAGCCAGGAACGACCGCTGTACACCAATGCGCGCATGTTGCCACCGGCCAAGGTGCAGAGCTCGTACGTGCAGAACTCGCTCATCGCGGAGGGAAGCCTGGTCGTGAACAGCCAGATCTCGCGGTCGGTCGTGGGCATTCGGTCGTTCGTGGGGCACAACACGACGCTGAAGAACACGATCATGATGGGGTCCGACCACTACCCGTGGCACCCGCCCGAAGAGCGCAGCTTCATCGAGGGGCCGGATCACCCCGGCATCGGCGAGGAATCGTACGTCGAGGGCGCCATCATCGACAAGAACGTGTCGATCGGCAAGCGGTGCATCATCAAAAACCGCGACAACGTGCAAGAGGCCGAGGAAGACCTGTACCACATCCGCGACGGGATCGTCGTCATCCCGAAGAACACGGTCATTCCGGACGACACGATTATTTAGGGAAGAGGGAAGGGGGAGGAGGGAAGAGGTTCGCTTCCCCTGTACTGATTCCTCACCACTCGTACCTCTTACCTTTTCCCCACTCCCCGTTCCCACATGAAGATCGTTATCCTCACCAACGAGTATCCGCCCAACGTCTACGGCGGCGCGGGCGTGCACGTCGAGTATCTGACGCGCGAACTGGCCGCGCTGGACGATGGGGCGCACGAGATCGAGGTGCTGTGCTTCGGCGAGCAGCGCGAGGATCACGGCAATCTGACCGTGCACGGCGTCGAGCCCGACTTTGAGCTGCCGCACCAGGATGAGCGCCACGCCAAGTTTATGGACGCCATGGCGCGCGACCTCATCATGGCCGGCTCCATCGAGGAGGCCGACATCCTGCATGGGCACACGTGGTACTCGCACCTGGCGGGCTGCCTCGCGAAGCAGCTGACGGGCGGCAAGCTCGTGTTGTCGACGCACTCACTGGAGCCGCATCGTCCCTGGAAGCGCGAGCAGCTGGGCACCGGCTACGACGCGAGCTCGTGGGTGGAGCGCACGGCCTACGAGAACGCCGACGGCGTGGTGGCCGTGTCGTCGTCGATGAAAGCCGACGTGCAGGACCTGTACGACGTCGATCCGGAGCGCGTCCGCACCATCTACAACGGCATTGACATCGAGCAGTACAGCCCGCGGTTCAGCGACGACGTGCTGCGCCAGTACGACGTCGATCCCGACCAGCCGTTCGTCCTCTTCGTGGGGCGCATCACGCGGCAGAAGGGCATCCTCCACCTCGTTCGTGCCATCCACCACATGGATCCGGACGTGCAGGTCGTGCTGTGCGCGGGCGCGCCGGACACCGAGGAGATCGGTGCAGAGATGGAGGCACTCGTCGACGAGGCGAAGGCGCAGACCGACAACCGCATCGTGTGGATCGCCGAGATGCTGCCGCGCGAGGACGTGATCACGATGTACTCGCACGCCGAGGTCTTCGTGTGCCCGAGCGTCTACGAGCCGTTCGGCATCATCAACCTGGAGGCGATGGCGTGCAAGACGCCGGTCGTGGCCTCGGCTGTCGGTGGCATCCCCGAGATTATTGTGGAGGGGGAGACGGGCCTGCTGGTGGCGTTCGAGGCGGAGGGCGGCGACAGCCACGAGCCCGCCGACCCCGACGCCTTTGCGCAGGCCCTCGCCGACGGTGTCAACGACCTGATGGCCGATCCGAAGCGCCGCGCGTCGATGGGCGCCGCGGCTCGCACGCGCGTCGAGAATGTCTTCAGCTGGACGGCCATCGCCGAGCAGACGCTGGCGTTCTACAAAGACCTTCGTTCCGAGACCTAGACGATGGACGGTGGGAGACCGCCGATTTGCTCCTTCTTCGACCGTCGATCGTCGTTTCCGAACGACGGGTACGGCGTCACGCACAGGAGACCGCCACGCAGCGCTCCGGCGTGGCTTTTTCCTTTTGCCTCCATAATGTTGCCGGTCGCATCCGATGCATCGCGAGCACGTCCAGTGGTACAGCTCTCGGCTCGGCCGGGACATGGAGATCCTCACCTACGGCCATGCCGGGACGCCCATTTTGGCGTTCCCCTCGAGCATGGGCCGGTTTTACGAGTGGGAGGACTTCGGCATGGTTGGGGCGCTTCACGATCAGCTCGTCTCGGGACAGAACGTCCTCGTTTGTGTCGACTCGGTGGATCACGAGAGCCTGTACAACAAGGGCGTCGATCCGTACGTGCGCATCCGGCGCCATCAGCAGTACGAGCAGTACGTATTCGAGGAGGTGATTCCGTTCGCCTACGACCGAGGTTCGAACGACTTCCTGATGGTGAGCGGCGCGAGCTTCGGCGCCTTCCACGCCGCCAACATCACGTTCCAACGCCCCTGGGACGTGGGCAAGCTCATTGCCATGAGCGGCGCGTACGACATCCGCGCCTTCCTCGATGGGTTTTACAACGAGGACGTGTATTTTAGCAACCCGGTCGACTATCTACCGGGACTGGACGACCCGGAGACCCTGCGCGCCCTCCGCGACACGCATCTGATCCTCACGACGGGGGAGCACGATCCCTGCCGGGAGCCGACGGAGCGCCTGAGCACGATCCTCGACGACAAGGGCGTCGGGCACCACGTCGATTTCGTGCCGGGGAGCTTTGGGCACGACTGGCCCTGGTGGCAGGAGCAGATCGTGCGGCACCTGTAGACGGCTTCGCTCGCGAGGATGGAGGCCCTGGATGCTACGGAGGCTCCGGACGCTGTGGAGGCGGGGACGTGTGAGGAATGTAACCACCGGCTCGTCTGTGTACGTGCGACGGTCTCGACCGAGATCCAGAAACAACGGCGGTCCGCCGTCTGCCGTCCAACGGGAACGTGGACGCTACACGCTTACATTTACATCGACATTCGATCGCATCACCTTACCACCAAACGCAATGCCAGACCCCGTTCGCATCGGCGTTCTCCGCGGCATAGAGACGACCTTTCCCGACGCGTTGATCTCCTACCTCAACAGCGACTTCGACGGCGTCGAGGCCCGCTACATCGAGCTTGGCGCCGTGTGCATGAACGACGCGGTGGGCTACGACGTCATCCTCGACCGCATCTCGCACGAGGTCCCGTTCTACCGGTCGTACCTGAAGTGGGCGGCGCTGCAGGGCACGCACGTCGTCAACAACCCGTTTTGGTGGAGCGCCGACGACAAGTTCATCGACAACGTCATTGCGGAGGCCGTGGATGTGGCCGTGCCGAAGAGCGCCATCCTGCCGCATAAAGAGCATCCGCCGAACACGGAGGCGGATACGTTCCGGAACCTGAACTATCCGATCGACTGGGATGCGCTCTTCGAGTACATCGGCTTTCCGGCATTTCTGAAGCCGTATGACGGCGGCGGGTGGCGCGGTGTCACGAAGGTGCGCACCCCCGGCGAGGTCGTTGCCGCCTACGATCAGTCGGGCGTCGATTGCATGATGCTGCAGGAGGGCATTGAGTACGACGCCTACTACCGCTGCTACGGCATCGGACAGGACCGCGCCCACGTGATGCGCTACAATCCGGCCGTGCCGATGCACGAGCGCTACGCCAGCGTCGAAGGCGAGCCCATCCCGGACGACCGGCGTGAAGAGCTCGAAGACGACGTCATCGCCATCTGCCGGGCGCTCGGCTACGACATGAACACCGTGGAGTTCGCCGTGCGCGACGACGTGCCCTACGCGATCGACTTCATGAATCCGGCTCCGGATGCCGACTATCACTCCGTGGGCCAGGCCAACTTCGAGTGGGTCGTCCGCAACACGGCCGAGGTGCTCATCGACCGCGGACGCCGCCCCCGTGCCGACGCGCTCGGCCCTCATGCCCCGGGGCGCCTCGCCGCCCAGTACCATCGTCTGGAAGGCCGCACGGCCGAAGGGTAGCGGCAGGCCGACGCCCG
>Ga0207797_1000113_pt1 | contig 56655 bp, 74 predicted proteins | sample PRCRCaboRojoPR_6_FD_187275 | JGI IMG/M metagenome (GOLD analysis project Ga0207797, IMG submission 187275) | Marine sediment microbial community from Cabo Rojo, Puerto Rico - PR CR 10% Liquid 1 (SPAdes) | ecosystem: Environmental > Aquatic > Marine > Coastal > Sediment | place: Cabo Rojo, Puerto...
CCCGCTCCAAGGTCGACGCATTCAGTCCCGAGCGCGTGTGCCGTCAGGCACCGCGCCTCCTGCAGTGAACCCGACCGGCTCCCAGCAGTCGCGAACCCCGCCCCACAGCCAGCAAGGGGGTCCCCAACCGTCCGACACACGACGCCCAATGATTAATTGCGCGCGCAGGCGCGCCTGACCGGGCCAGCACCCCCCACGGCGCCAGCGCCGCCGCTCGTCGATCGGATACCTCGAGAAGCGATACCGCAAACGAGGGTCAGTTCTCGGTGGAGCTCGGGACCACGGACTCGCTGGGCTCGGCACCGGGCTGGAACAGCTTGTAGACTGCCAGCAGACCGAAGAGGACCAGCGCGACCGCGATCAGCAGCGCCCGTGCGTTCGGGCCGATGAGCGGCGAGGCCGCCACCTGGGCACCCTCCGGGATGCCGGCCGCCGACAGCGCATAGCCCGAGGACTCGCCCTGGACCCAGGACACCATCGGACTCATGGACCCACCGAGGGTCACGATTAACCCGATGACGGGCATCGCGATGACGACGAGGGCCGCGTTCGCGAGCATGACCGCCTTTTCTACCGTCGTGATGGTTTCATCTGTCATAGTGTGTCACCCCATGAGGAGCCGCGCGAAGCGGTTCTGTGCGAAGTTCATCCGCTCGAGGTACTGGTCCAGGCCCCAGATGCGACCGGCGCCGAAGACGGCGATGGTCACGAAGAGGACCAGGCCCATCAGATCGCTGCTGAACAGGCCGTGGGACCAACCCGCGTTCACGAAGTAGAAGAAGAACATCAGGAACGCGCCGAAGAACGCCGCAAGGCGGGTGAACGCACCCAGCAGGACGCCGAGTCCGATGAGGAGTTCGCCCCACGGGATCATGAAGTTCGTGAAAGCGATGCCAGCCGGGCTGTTGAACACGCTGAGAACGGGCTCGAGGATGGTCCCCGAAGCCGCGAACTTGATGAACCAGCCCGCACCGAACGGTTGGCCGAGTACGTACGTTTCCCACACCTTGGTCAGTCCTGCATGAAGCATCCACCAGCCCGTGAGGACGCGGAGGATGAACAGCCAATACGCCGTCCATGCGCCGTTGAGCTCCAGGGAAATATCGCTCCCGAAGAGCTTGGTCTCTATTGTTTGGGTCATGGTCGTTACCGTGCGATTGGGTCTTAGCCGAGGCTAATCTTAAACCCGGTACGCATTTTTCAGTATCTGGTAACGCACATTTAAGTGAGTAGTATCCGGGAACTTTCCGCTCTGACCCCAAGATTAAAGGGTATTTCGCGGGCAGGTCGGTCCAGTCCGCCTTTATCACGAGTCCCGAATGGGGCTGGCGGGTAGGTGGCGAGTTCCCCATATGGCCGGCCGGGCAGTAACGGTTTAGGGCGTGCCCGCGGTTGGGTCCCGTATGGCCGACGCGACCGAGGGCGACTGGCCCCACGACCCGGACGGGGAGCAGGGTAGCGAGGGCATGCGCAACTTCGATATGGCCATCCTCTCGAAGATGGCCCCCCAGGAGGAGTTCCCGCTCGAGAAAGCCGCATTCCTCGAAGAACACGGTGACTGGCCGGTCAGGATCAACTACGAGACGGTAATCAGCGTGGCCGACATCTTCGAACACGTCGAGGTCGACCGATTCGAGACCAAGACGGACTTCCACCGGGCCGTCGGCGAAGCGATGCGCAAGACGAACCTCTGGGAGTTCCGCGCGGGCGAGTAAGGAGTAAGGGCCCAGCCATTCCACACGGGCCAGCCGCGCCAAAACCGCACGAACGAGGCGACGCGGCCAGATCGGCTCGCGAGACGATCGCGGGACGGGTGCTCACGCCTCGGTCTCTTGCTGGACCTTCTCCTCGAGGAGGTCGACGGCCGTCTTGTTGGCGCCTTCGGGAATGATGATGTCCGCGCGCTTTTTCGTCGGCTCGACGAACTGCTCGTGCATCGGTTTGACCGTCCCGAGATACTGGTCGATGACCCCCTCGAGGTCGCGGCCGCGCTGGACGACGTCCCGTTTGATCCGGCGGAGGATACGCACGTCTGCGTCCGTCTCCACGTACACGTGGAGGTCGAGCAGGTCGTTGATGTCCTCGTCGTACAGCGCCAGGATCCCCTCGAGGACCAGGACGTCCGTGGGCTCGACCCGAACTCGTTCGGGCTCCCGGAGGTGACGGGAGAAATCGTATTGGGGCATCTCCACGACCGCCCCCTCGAGGAGCGCCCCGAGCTGATCGACGAGTAGCTCCCACTCGAACGCCGAGGGATGGTCGTAGTTCACCTCGACGCGCTCCTCGAAGTCCATGTGCGAGAGGTCCTTGTAGTAGTTGTCGAGCGGGATCACCGTGACCGCCTCCCCGACGTTCTCGGTGATCTCGCGGGCGACGGTGGTCTTCCCGGCGCCCGTGCCGCCCGCGATCCCGATCGCGAAGGAGGGTCCAGCCATCGTTTGTGCGGCTGGGCGGCCCAAAGATGAATCTCCCGCTTTTCCCCGACGGGACCCGCCAGGCTCCGTCCGATGATCGCCGACGAAGACCCAGAACAATACCGGTCCTCGACCCATAAGCCTGCCGGGGATACCTTTTAGACCGAAACGGCGGTACCTACAGGTATGGCTCAACTCTCGGTCAAGGACCTCCTCTCGCGGGACTTCGTGGGTGTGAGCGAGTCGGATTCCGTGCTGGGTGCGGTGGAGTTGATGCGAGAGGACGGTGAGACCGGGGTGGTGGTCCTCCGGGGGAGCGAGGCGGTCGGCGTGCTGTCCGCCGCGGACGTCCTGGACGTGATCGCCGAGGGTCGAGACCTCGCAGAGACCCCGGTTTCGGAGGTGATGCGACGCGAACCGCCCACGATTCCCCCGGAGGCGCGGGTAGACGAGGCTGCGAGTATGCTCACGCGGTCGGGCGCGGAGCAGGTGCTCGTCTCGGCCCAGGACGGCGTCGTCGGCGTCGTAAGCGTACGGGACCTCGCAACGATCGGCTGGGAGTCCGGGGACAGGCCAGAAGAGATAGAGGTCACCACCCAGGGGGCCGACATGATCCAGGGCGAAAGGATCGATACCGAATACTCGAATCAAAGTATCTGTGAAGTGTGTGGGAGTCTCTCGCGCGATCTGGTCAACGTAAACGGCCAACTGCTCTGCCCGGACTGTCGCTCCATTTAGGACTGCCGACCTTCGGTAACGGCAATTGTTTCACCCCGAAACCCCCGTCAATGGCGTCGAAATGGCGTGAACGGTTAAGTTTATCAACGGCGGTTCGAAAGGATGGGACGAACTGTCGATGGGTATCAGTGACACAGCCACATCCGGGTGGGACCTCGTGCGGTCCCGGCCCGGCACATTTGTTGTAGTACTGTTATTTCTGGCGCTGGGCCTGGACCTCCTCGGCACCCTACTCACTGGCGAGATGGCGGTGGCCGACCTGGGTTCGTTGCTGTGGACGGGGTTGATGCAGGGGCTCATCATCGGGCTCGCGGGGATCGGCCTCTCGATGACCTACAGCATCCTCAACTTCGCGAACTTCGCCCACGGCGATTACATCACCGCCGGCGCGTTTACGGGCTGGAGCGTGACCTACCTGATCGCCGGATTCGGCGCGGCTGACGCCGCCGATCTACTTCTGCTCGGGGCCGGCGGGTCAGTCTTCGGGGCCGGGCTCGACATCGGGATCACGACGACGCCGCTCGCGATCCTCGGCGGGTTGGTGGTGGCGGGGCTGGCCACGATCGCGATCGCCATGGGCGTGGATCGATCCGTCTTCAAGACGATGCGCGAGGCTGGGGGCATCTCGCTTCTGATCGCGAGCGTCGGCGTCGCCTTCGCGCTGCGGTACATCATCGTCTTCATCTACACGCCCTCGAACCGCGGGACGACGGCCGCGAACCTGGTGCCGCAGTTCGACGTGTGGGTCATCGATGGGATGGTCCAGATCAACGCCCACGACCTCACCATCCTCGTGGCCTCGGTTGCGCTCATGCTGGGCGTCCACGTGCTGCTCCAGCGTACCAAGCTCGGAAAGGCGATGCGAGCCATGGCCGACAACGAGAACCTGGCCCTCATTACCGGCATCCCGACCGAACGCATCATCCAGTGGACCTGGATCATCGGCGGCGGTCTCACCGGCGTCGCGGGGTACCTCACCGTGCTGTGGCGGGGGACCATCACCTTCCGGCTGGGCTGGTTCCTCCTGTTGCTCATCTTCGCGGCCGTCATCCTGGGCGGGATCGGTTCCATCTATGGCGCCATCCTCGGCGGGGTCCTGATCGGGCTCACCATCTCCGTCTCCCAGGTCTGGATCCCGACCGACTTCGCGCGGGCGGCCGCGTTCGGGATCATGATTCTGATATTGCTCCTTCGCCCGCAGGGTATCTTCGCCGGGAGGGAGACTGCATGACCGATCGCGGTCCCATGGACCGCTTGCTGGCGAATCCCTCGGTCGGTCGGCTCTGGGACCAGGACATCGTCAAGGTCCTCGCCGTCTTCGGGGCCATCTACCTCGGCTACGTCGTCATCGGGATGGCGTCTGGGTTGACCGTCCAGGGCATCTTCGCCACGCTCGTCCAGCTCACACTCCTGATCGCCATCTACGCGATGCTCTCGCTCTCGCTCAATCTCCACTGGGGGTACACCGGCCTGTTCAACATCGGCATCGTCGGGTTCATGGCCGTGGGCGCCTATACGATGCTCCTGGTCTCGAAGCCCGCCGCGTCTGTCTCGCAGGCGGCCCTCGTCGGTGGATTCGGTCTTCCATTCATCGTCGGCGCGATCGCCGGCACGGTCGCGGCCGCGCTCCTCGGTCTCGTCGTCGCGTTACCGGCCCTGCGGCTGAAGGCCGACTATCTCGCCATCACCACGATCGCGATGGCGGAGATCATCCGCTTTACGTTCCTGTCGGCGTCATTTCAGGAGTTCCAGCTGTTCGGCCGCACGGTGGGCACCGGAGGTGGCCGCGGCCTCCTCGTCAACTTCGAGGACCCCATTACGAGATATATCCTGGATACCGAGTGGTTCGCCTCGGTCGCGGAGTCGGTCTCGGCGGCGATGGGCATCGAGGGGACAATACAGCCCGCCTTGGAGACCCTCGTCATCTCTGTGGTCCTCCTCGGCGTGGTGGCGGGATTCTACTGGGTCTTCTCCCGTACGGGTAGCTCGCCCTTCGGGCGGGTGCTCAAGGCCATCCGCGAGGACGAAACCGTGGCCCGCGCACTCGGGAAGAACACGGACCTGTTCAAGATCAAGTCCTTCATGCTGGGCTGTGGCCTGATGGGCCTGGCCGGGGTATTCTACGCCGTCTTCTTCCTCGGTTCGGTCAACCCGACCGCGTTCATGCCGCGGTTCACCTTCTACATCTGGATCGCGCTCATCATCGGCGGCGCGGGCTCGAACACCGGGAGCGTGCTGGGCGCGGCCCTGTTCGTGGGAGTCCTCTTCCAGGGGCCACTCTACCTCAAGAACGCCATCGCGTCGGTCACCGAGATTACCGACGCGCCTGATACGATCGCCGGCGGCGTGGCCGCACTCGGTCAGCTGGATCTCGCTCCGCTGTTCGCATACACCCTCGATAACATCTCCAACTTCCGGATCATCGCGCTCGGGTTGGTCCTCGTGTGGCTGATGAAACGCCGACAGGACGGCCTGCTGGGCCACCGCAAGGAACACGCCGCGAGTATTCCCTTCGACCGGCGGTCCGGCGACGCCGAGGAGGGCACGGATCGATGAGCGACGTCGAGTCGGCCCCGGTCGGGGACGATACGGAGTCCACAGACCGCGTGACGGACCGGGGCTCCGTGGCCCTCCGGGTCGACGCCCTCGAGAAACATTACGGCGGTATCACGGCCGTCGATAGAGCCTCCTTCACGGTGGATTCAGGCAGCCTCACCGGCCTCATCGGCCCCAACGGCGCCGGCAAGTCGACCACCTTCGATCTCATCACCGGCTTCGAAACGCCCGACGAGGGGGCGGTGTATTTCGGCGAGGACCGTATCACCGGCCTCGACCCCCACGAGGTCGCGGGCAAGGGCCTGGTCAGGACATTCCAGATCGCCCGCGAACTCGGTGAGATGACGGTGATGGAGAATCTCATGCTCGCCCCCAAAGGCCAGAGCGGCGAGGCACTCTGGCGCTCGGTCACCCCGGGAGTTCGTGGTAGCGTCAAGCGGGAGGAAGCGGCTCTCCTGGACCGGGCCTGGGAGATGCTCGAATTCTTCGAGATCGATCACCTCTGGGACGAGTACGCCCAGAACCTCTCTGGCGGCCAACGCAAGCTCCTGGAGATGGCGCGGGCACTCATGACCGATCCCGAGATGGTCCTCCTCGACGAGCCCCTCGCGGGGGTAAACCCCACCCTCGAGAAGAAGCTCCTGGATCGCATCCACGAGCTGCGACAGGAGGGCTACACCTTCCTCCTGGTGGAACACGACATGGACGTGATCATGGACCACTGCGAGCATATCATCGTGATGCACCAGGGGCGTGTGCTCGCTGAAGGGAGCGCGGCGGACATCCGTGCCGACGAGCAGGTCATCGACGCCTACCTGGGGGAGGACGTATGAGTCTGCTCGAGATCTCCGGGCTGGACGCGGGTTACGGCGATCTGCAGATCCTGGAGGACGTGGACCTCTCCGTCGATGACGAGGAGTACGTCACCATCGTGGGACCCAACGGGGCCGGGAAGTCGACAGTGATGAAATCCGTCTTCGGGCTCACGACGTTCATGGGCGGGTCCATCGAGTTCCGAGCGGAGGAGATCAGCGGCCTGAGTCCCGAGGAGATCATTCACAAGGGCGTCGGCTACGTGCCCCAGAACGAGAACGTCTTCACCTCGCTTTCGGTCCGCGAGAACCTCGAGATGGGCGCCTACATCCTCGATCACCTTCCAGAAGACGCCCTCCGGGAGGTGTTCGACCGATTCCCCATCCTCGAACGCCGCCAGGACCAGCTCGCGGGCACCATGAGCGGCGGCCAACAGCAGATGCTCGCTATGGGTCGGGCGCTCATGCTGGACCCGGACCTCCTGCTGCTCGACGAACCGAGCGCGGGCCTGGCGCCGGACCTGGTCGACGAGATGTTCGAGAAGGTCGACGAGATCAACGACGCGGGCACAGCCATTCTCGTCGTCGAGCAGAACGCGAAGGAGGCCCTCCGACGCTGTGACCGTGGCTACGTACTCGTCCAGGGGCAGAACCGCTTCGACGATACCGGCGAGGCCCTCCTCGGCGACGACGAGGTCCGTCAGGAGTTCCTGGGCGGCTGAACGGCAGCGCCAGTTCCGAGTGCAGTTGGGCGACCCGGGGAAATGTTCTCGGCCGGATTTTGCGAGCCAGTACGTGATCTCGGACTGAATTGACGTGCCGTGGGAGTGTTATCGGCCAGAAGCGGCGAGGGGGGGGGTAATCGTGTTTACATCCCGCAGTAACGAGCCAGCATCGTCCTCCGGTGCCAGCGCCGAAGCCGGGAACGGAATCGCCGGCTACTCCGAGAGGGACTCCTGGATGACCGAGGTGTAGGAGGATTGTTCCTTCTGGAAGCCGACCGTCTCCCAGACGGCGCCCCCGTGTTCGCCCGTGAAGGTCTCGGTGTACTGCTTGGAGAGTTGCTGGCCGTAGTCGTTGTTCACGTACATCGTCGAGGTCGTCGACGCGCCGAGATTCTTCGCGGCCACCTGGGCCATGACCTGGCCCTGGAGCAGGTCGCTCGGGGCGGTCCGGAAGATGAAGTCATCGTCCTCCAGGAAGGACACCGACAGCGCCGTACTCGACGGCGAACAGCCCACGACCTTGTTCGGGATGAAGGCGTTCTGCGAGACGGGGACGTTCACCCCTGAGGAGGCGGGCCCGGCGATCGCTGGATAGCCAGCGTTGATGAGCGAGTTCGCGGCGTTGATGCCAGCTTGCGGGCTCGTCTGCGTGTCCTGGAAGGACAGGTCCACGTCCACGTCGGCGTCGCCGTTGTTGACGACCTTCGCCGCGAGTTCACCCGCCTTGATCATGGGTTTGCCGACCGCGGCCAGGTCGCCGGTTTCGGGGAGCATCAGGCCCACCTTGACGGTCCGCCCGGTCCCACCGGGGGAGCTGTCCGCGCTCGGGCCGCCAGCCTCGCCGGAGAAGTTGATCGTCTCGCTCGTCTCGTAGCCGGTCTCGGTGTCCGGGTTGAAGTTCCAGACGCCGTAGGCCGAGGCGGCCGGGTCGCCGCGCTTGTCGAAGTCCGTCGGGCTCGAGGCCCCCTGATAGTTCACGGCCTCGCCGCGGGCGGCCGCGTTGATCCCCTCGACCAGGTTGCCGGGGCCGACGGCCATCCCGTCGCCGTTCGCGACGCGGCGCATCTGGTCGCGGACCGCCTCGCCGGAGTTCTCCCCGGCCGCGGCGTTGGCCAGCATCAGGATCGAAACCGCGTCGAACGTGTGATACGTGAAGATGCTCGGGGGCTCACCGTACTCGTCTCGGAAAAGATCGGTGAAATCCTCCCGATTCGGCCCGACCGGTGACGGGACCGTCCCGGTGACGTTGTCCATCGGATTCCCGACCTGGTCCGGCAGGTCCCCCTGCTGGAGGCCGTCCGGGACCAGGATGTCTATGCCCTCGTCCTCCCACTGACTGTAGAAGTCACGGAAGATCTGTATGCCACTGGCCGGGTAGCCGATGACGGTGAGCACGTCCGGGTACGACGAAGACGTCGTGGTGTCCGAACCGGTGTCCTCCGTGGTCGTGGCCGTGGTTGTGGTGTCCTCACCATCGCCCCCACCACCGCCACCGCCGCCTGTACAGCCTGCCAGCCCTGCAATACCTGCCACGCCCAGGCCCTTGAGATAGGCCCGGCGCGATTTGTCATGTTTTCGCATGGCACTTCATGTGAAGCGGTTACATAAGTAAATAGATTTCTGTGGCGTCAGTTTTCATATTGGGCTGTTAGCACACTATCATAAGTGCCCGGTCGGGCCGGGCGAACGGAGATGGTAAACCATTTGCCGACCCCAGGAAAGGCCCCCACATGGCCATTCGGACGCTCGACGAGCTGGACGTCCAGGGCACCTCGGTGGGGGTCCGCGTCGACATCAACAGTCCGCTCGCGGACGGCGGCGGGCTCGCGGACGACGCGAGACTGCGTGCCCATGTCGATACGCTGTCGGAACTGCTCGACCGAGGGGGCCGGGTCACGATACTCGCCCACCAGGGCCGTCCCGGTGGGTCCGAGTTCGAGCCCCTCGAGTCACACGCGACTCGCCTCGACGAGCTCCTCGATGCACCCGTGATGTACTCCGACGCGACCTGCTCGGCGGGGGCCCGGAACGCCATCGACGCCCTCGAGCCGGGCCAGGCACTCCTCCTGGAGAACACCCGGTTCTACAGCGAGGAGTACATGGAGTTCGACCCCCCGAAAGCCGCCGAGACCCATCTCGTCGACCGACTCGCACCGCACTTCGAGGCCTTCGTCAACGACGCGTTCGCGGCTGCCCACCGTTCCCAACCCTCCCTCGTGGGGTTCGCCCACCGCCTCGACGCCTACGCGGGCCGCGTGATGGAACGCGAGATCCACGTGCTCGGGCACGTCGAGGAAACCCCGGAACCGCGAGCCTACGTCGTCGGTGGGGCCAAAGTTCCGGACGCGATCGACATCATCCGTCACGGGATCGAGACGGGGCAGGCGACGCACGTGCTCACGGCGGGCCTGGTCGCAAACGTGTTCCTCTTCGCCTCCGATACCGATCTCGGCGACGAGACCGCGGAGTACATCCTCGAGAAGGGCTACTGGGACCAGATCGACCGGGCGGCGGAATTGCTCGAGTCCCACGGCGAGCATATCCACCTCCCCACGGACGTCGCCGTACGTCGGGGGGGTACCCGGGAGGAAGTCCCGATCGAGTCGATGCCGACCCCCGAAAACGGCGACGTGAAGGACATCGGCCACGAGACGGTCGCGGCCTACAAGGACATTCTCTCCGCTGTCGGGACGGCTATCCTCAACGGCCCTGCTGGCGTGTTCGAGGACCCGGACTTCCAGTACGGGACCAGGGCGCTCTTCCAGGCCGTCGCCGACGCGGAGTACAGCATCGTCGGTGGGGGTGACACGGCCCGCGCGATCCGGAAGTTCGACCTCGGCGGCTTCGACCACGTGAGTACGGGCGGTGGCGCAGCGCTCAACATGCTCACCGGGGGCGACCTGCCGGCTATCGACGTCCTCGATCCCTGATGGTCGACGGGCTCTCGGTCGAGCCGGCGACCCGGGCGGACCTCGAGACACTGGTCGAGCAGTGGGTCGACCTCGTGGCGAGTCAGCGCACTTTCGGCACGCATCTGGAAAGCGAGTCGAATCGCGAGGCTGCCCGGGAGGTGCTCGGCCAGTATCTCGCGGGCGAGCGGGTGCTCGTCGCCCGTCCGGACCCCGAGTACGACGGTCCCGCTGCCGGGCTCCCGATCCTGGGCTTCGCGATGTTCTACCGCGAGACCGGCCTCTACGAACAAGACGTCCCCAGGGGCGTGGTGGAGAACCTCTACGTGGAACCTGCTGCACGGCGTCAGGGAATCGGGACCGCCCTCCTCGAGGCGGCAGAGAAAGAACTCGCTGAGCGCGGAGCGGCGGTCGTCGCACTCTCGGTCATGGCCGCGAACGAGGGAGGGAGGGCGTTCTACCGGGCCCACGGATACGAGACCCATCGGGTGACGCTGGAGCGGGCCCTCGATGACACGGGCAACTAGTCGTCGTCATCCCCCTCGAAGGTCCACTTCCGACGGCGGACATCGAGCCCGTACGCCTCCTTCAGCAGCGTCGCGTGTTCGCGGACGATGTCGTTGAGCGTGAGGATCCCGACGAGGTCCATGTCCGCCACGATCGGGAGTTTCTCGATGCCGTGCTCGGTCAGGGTCCGTGCCGCGCTCCGCACTGTCATATCCGGCGAGCCGGTGACGAGATCGTCGGACATGCCCTCCTCGACGCCGATGGCAGAGAAAGGACAATCGCACTCGTAGGCCACACCCAGCGCGTCGGTCCCGGTGAATATCCCGACAGGGACCGCCCCCTCGACCACGATCACGCTCCCGACCCGTTCTTCGAGCATCGTCCGGACGGCGGTCCGCACCGTGGTGTCTCGGGGGACCGTGATCACGTCATCCGTCATCAATTCCCGGACTAGCATACCGGCTCCTACTCCCCCCGGCAGGAAAAGTTGGTGGCCCCGCCCCGTCGAGCAGGGCGAGGAGACCCTGGCTCGGTCGAAGCCGGACGAACTGACAACGGAAGGAGTATACGGCTACCTCGCGGACCTGCACGCGTGGCGAGCCTGTTGCGATTCCGGCACTCGAAAGAGCAGTGGACCCAGGGGTCCGTCGAGGCTCGCATCTACCGGCCACTTGACGGGAACATCGGGGCCGAGATGTCCAATCCCTGGTTCAACCCGCCCGAGGGCTTCACCGCGAGACGCTTCGACATGGACAACGGGGACATGGCCCTGTTCGCCTGGACTGAGGATGCGGGATTCTGGCTCGGCAACACGGAGACACCGGAATCGCTCTGGCGGACGGACAAGGTGGGATTCGACGAGGTGCCCTACGAGTTGCGCCGATGGGCAGAACGCGAACTCCTCGCCCAGTTGCACGAGGAGGACCCGTGGCTTGCCGAGTATCCGCACCTGTCCTGGTACTTCCTGCCCGTCTTCCTCTCGAAGGACGGCCGTGAAACCTCCCGGCGATTTTTCGCCGACCACGCGGGCGGCTTCCCGGTCGATGATGCCGAGGCGGGGCTTTCCTTCTACGAGTCGTTTCTCGAGACGGGGGTACTCGACCAGTACCGACACCTCATGGCGGGCAAGCTCGGGACCTCGACGAGTCTTAATCTCACCCGGATGACGGCCGCGATGGCGGAGTTCAACGCGGCGTACCTGCTCGTCGAATCCGGATACGAGATCGAACCCGAAGCGCCGGTCTCGACGGGCCATTCGATCGATTTTCGGGCCACGGGCCCAGACGGGACGTTCTTGATCGAGGTCACCAGGCCAGCCCCGCCCCACCGCAGGAACGCGAATTCGGCGGTCGCGGCCCTCAGACGCACGGCCTCGACCAAGGTCGAGGGACAACTCGACGCCCACGGTGGTGGCGTAGTCCTGCTGGTGGATTGCTCGGGATTCAGGACCGAGGAGTGGCAGGACCTCCTCTCCGCGAAACCGGACGTCGGGCACAAACCGGCTGTCGTCTACCGACTCGAACCTGACGGCACGGCGGCGGCCTACCGCAAAGGGACCGTGCCACTGGATTTTGCTGCCGTCTCCTTCGAGTGAATGGGTTTCCCGGAGCTCGGCAGTTCTCGTCCTCGACGGGTGCCGCGGTGGTGGTTCACCCAAATCTTGTCCCCATGTGTGTGCTTATATAGCACAGCCGACCTGAAGAGACCCATGAGTGCGGTCATTCGACGTCCGCGGAGTCGGTCCTGCGTAGACTGCGGACGAACCGAGGTATGGGACGAGGAATCCGGCGCCTGGCGGGTCGCCGACGACGGCGTGGGCGAGGTCTTCTGTATCCACGACTGGGACATCACCGGTCAGTTCACACCGGTCAAGCGCTAACCGACTCCCGGCATCGAAGCGGCTCTGATTTCGCGGTCGCACGCAAGGCGAGGCGTCGGTCGGGTCCCGGTTAGACAGGTCCTGCAGTAACGTACCGACCGTCCTCCCGCGCGACGAGCCCCTCCTCGCGGAGGGTGCGGAGCGTACTGAAGAGGGTCATCGCCTTCAGTCCGAGATGCTCCTGAATCTCGTCGCGCGTCGCGCCGTCGACGGCGTCGAGATAGAGATAGACCAACTTTCCCCGCGGCGACTCCACCGTGCCTGGGACTGTGTTCGGCGCGTGTCGTACAGACATTTCGTCATATGCTGGTGTGATTTCGACGATAATAAAACCCACTGACGTCACCAGTCGAACCGGGGAGTTGAAGCGATGCGGGCTGTAACCCGCACTCGTGTCAAACAGCCGCTTCGACCGGCTTACTCGCCATCCCACCTCCGGCGGCGGGAATTCGCTTCGGGCCTGGACCCGGGCGAAGGCGCCCTGGGTCGTGGTTCGCAACTACCTGGTCATCGTCCTGGCCAGACATTCGCCCAGTCTGCGGCTCAAGAACTGGCTGTTCCGCCGGCTCGGGATGTCAGTCGGGCGCGGCGTGTCCTGGGCCCTCGAGTCGACGCCGGACGTCTTCTTCCCGGAGCTGGTCACCATCGAGGACCACGCCATCGTGGGCTACGATGCGACGATCCTGTGCCACGAGTTCCTCCAGGAAGAGTACCGAACGGGACCGGTCCGCATCGGCGAAGGTGCAATGATCGGCGCGGGCGCGATCGTGCTCCCAGGGGTGGAGATCGGCGAGGGGGCCCAAGTTGCGGCTAACTCGCTGGTGACCAGCGACGTCCCAGCGGGAGAAACGGTCGCCGGGGTGCCCGCCGAACCCCTCGACTCGGGGTCGTAACTACGGGCTACACCTCCAGACTCGATCTCGTCCGGGGGTCACACGGGCGTCCTCGCAGCCGTACCGCTGGACCTCACGGGCGTCCTTGCGATTGTAGCCAGCGGCCGCGCACCCTTACTCGCGCTCGATGACGACGCCCCGGCGGAACACGAGGTGGTTCGGGATCACGTACTCGCTGCCGTCGTCTTCGATCCTGGTGACGAAGACGTCGACTTCCTGGACGACCCCCTGCTGGTCGGCGACCGCCACCCGGTCCCCGATGCCGTACGGTTGATTGAGGAGCAGATAGAGGCCAGCGGCAGCTGACGTGAGCAGTTGATGGAGGGCCACAGCCGAGAACAGGACCATCGCGAAGAGGTAGGCTGCAAGCAGGATGAGGAGCACGCCGACAGCGATCCCGATCTGGGCCAGCGCGAGGAGGATGGCGACGAAGACGACCGTGTAGCGTACTGTCGTCGCGATGACGCTGACCTCGGGGAGTTTCACCCCCCGGAGGTACTCGCTGACGAGCAGTTCGGCTTTGTCCCCGGCCAGGAGCCCGACCATCACGATGAGCACTGCCACGATGTATGAGGGAAGTAGCGTCCAGGCCTGAGCGAGCACCAGGCCGGTCTGCACCAGTTCGGCGACTTCGAGGGCGTAGAGAATGGAGACGATGTAGATGATCCAGGCGCTGCCCTGGGCGATGATCGACACCGTGTCGGTCCCGAACTTCCGGGCCGTCCGCTCCAGGCTCGTCCCCTCGACCGCCTCCGGGATGCCCGCGCTCCGGAGAATGCGGTCGTTGATCCGGCCGACGAGATAACCGATGACCAGCCCGACCACCAGCACCAGGGCGGCGGAGATGTACTGGAACTGGGTGGTGAGAGAGCGCAGCCACTCGACCATCTAGTATTCCTCCGGATCCAGCTCCAGCATCAACTCGCCGCTCTTGAACGCCCGCACCATTCCGTCACTCTCGCTGAGGACGATGGCCACCGCGCTCGTGTCCCTCGTGATCGCGCCGGCGGCCATGTGCCGCGCGCCGAGGCCCTTCGGGATCTCGACGCCCTCCGCGGACGGCTCGAGGTACCGGTAGGCCGAGACGATCTTCCCCGAGTCGGAGATGACGAAGGCGCCGTCGAGGCGGCTGAACTCCTTCAACATCACGTTCACGATGGGGTCGCCGACGTGGACGTGGGATTTCTCGAAGGGGTTGTAGGAGAGCGGCCGCGACTTGTTCATGACCTTCCCAGCGTCCCCGACCACGAACAGCGCCCCCACGGGTTTGCCCTTCTGCCCCTTGCGGCCCAGTTCGATGGCGACCCCGAAGACGTCGCGGATCACGCCGGGTTCCGCGCGGGAGTCGGTAAAGAGGTCATAGAGGCCGGTGTGACCCGCGGTCCCGACCCGGACCCGGGCGACCATGTCCGTCCCGTCAGCGAAAAGCCCCGCCGTGGCGGCGATGACGTCGCCCTCCTCGACGAGGTCCTGGTCCAGTGCGCCCTCCACGCCGAACCGGATCCGGTCAGCGATCTGGTCGAACTCCAGCGGGAGTTCGACGAAGGTCTCGGCGCCGACGGTGTTCTCCGGGGCCACGACGACCACGTCGAGGTCCTCGATCGAGGCGGCCCGGTCGTAGTACGAGCCGCTCGGCGAGAACAAGAAGAGAGCGTCGATGTCGTCGACGATGTCGGCCAGGAGGTCACCTGGATCGGTCATTACCAGAACCGAGTCCCCGCCGGATAAAAAGGTTTGTCCGGTCGTCAGACGCGTCGCATGGATCGTCGGCGTCCCGTGTGGCGATACCGAGTCGTACTGACAGACCCGTGAATTGGGGGCGGTTCAAAAATTCCGGCGACCCGATCGATCGTCACCCTTCGTCGCACGGCCCCCGTCCTCGCACACCCGACGCCGTCCTCGCACACCCGACCCACCGCCTCACCCCCGGTCATCCGATACCCATTCGGCTTCCTCGTCGTCTACCGCGATCCGCTCGACGTTCCGGCGCGTGCGGTCCGACTCCCTGTTCCCCGTGTTGACGGTCCCCTGGGGCTCGAAGAGCATGATCTCGGTCTCCGCGGAAGCCACCGGTCGATGTTCGACCCCGCGTGGGACGATCGAAAACTCGCCCGGCTCCAGGACCGCGTCCGGTCGGTCCTCGAACTCGATGGTGAGTTCGCCGCGGTGGACGTAGAACAGTTCGTCCGCGTCCTCGTGGTGGTGCCAGACGAACTCGCCAGAGACGACCGCGAGTTTCACCGCCTGCCCGTTCAGCTCGCCCGCGAGTTTGGGTTCCCAGTGCTCCTCGATGCTCTGGAAGGCCGCGTCGAGGTTGACGACGTCCATGGTGGTGTCTCTCCGCGGGCGGTGTTAGGGTTACTGGCGGAGGCGCTGCCGGACCAGTATATCATACGATAGTACGTAATAGCGTGTCACAGCGCCACCGTTCGCAACTGCTTGGGCATGGCCTGGGCCAGCGACTGCCTCGGCGGTCCCGCTCCGCCGTTCCGGTTCGCGCTCGAGTGCCTCGATCGTGGCCTGTGTCATCGGGAATACCAGGACACCGGGGACTGACAACCATGTCGCGGTGAATCCGGTCCTGCTCGAGGTCTTCCAGCATCCGCGCCACGCAGCGACACCGTTCACGCCGCGAAAAGGGACAGCACCGAAGAACTGTTCATCGGTTTCTGTGACCCGCGAGGGGCCAGAGGCGCATCGAACTGGACGAACGGCGGCGAAGCCGCAGTGACCGAGTGGTGCCCGGAGGTCGCTTTGCGACCGAGGAAACCCGAGGAAGGACCGTGGGAGTGCGCGGGACCCGATTTGAACGGGCGGACCCCTACGGGACAGCGTCCTAAGCGCTGCGCCGTTTCCTGGCTTGGCTACCCGCGCTCGCAGGTCACCCTGCGACGTAGCGTACCACGGAGTCGCCCATAAACGTCACGAGTGGGCTCCCGGGGCCGGTCAGGATGCTCCCCCCAACCATCCGCTGCGGGCCAGCCTCACTATTATAATAATGGCCGTCGTCCCCTCGCCCATGTATCGGGCCGGGGACGAGGTCGACCAGCGTCAGTGGCTGGCGGAACTCAATCGCGTCGCGGACGCCCTCGACCTCGAATCCGCGACCCGCTCGACGGCCCAGGACCTCTTCCTCTCCAGACTCCCCGAGGAGGAGCGCTCGAAGCAAGCCGCGCTGGCGGCGAGCCTCTACGCGGCCTCCCTGATCACCGGCGACGAGCGGTCCCAGTCCGCCGTCGCGTCGGCGGCGAAGGTGTCCCGGCTGTCCGTCCAGAAGCGATGGAAGTCCCTCTTGCGTGAGGCGGGCCTCGAACCGCCCTCGTGGTGACACGAGACCGCTTCCCAGCTCCTCGGACAGCCGGTGACGACCTCCGTCGGGCCGGCCAGGGGACAGCCGGGGACAGCGCCGAGATCATTCCCCAAAACACGAATGTGGAATCGGCGACATAGTTGTGATATGGGGAAACTGCACTGGGACAGCCTCACCGACGGTGAAGTGACCTTCGACGACCGCCGCTGGTCGTTGACGGGCGACCTGGAGATCCTGGACCGCGGGGAGATCCTCGCCGTCGACGCCACGCAAACCGACGACGTCCGCCACCCGCGGGCGACGCTTTACTTTTCGGTGACTGATTCCGGCGAGTCGCTCAACCCCGGCGCGCTCGGAGACCCGTCAGCCCAGCTCGACACCAGCGGGACCAGCGAATCCATCGTGGTCACGACGGAGGGGCGCTCGTACCAGTACGATCTGGCCCGGATGCAATACGAATAACCACGTTTCAGCCGAGAATCTCCCTCGATTGTCCACTATCGGTGGACCGTCCGCGGAGGTCCGGGCCGCCCACTCAAGCCCGGGACCGTTCCTGTTCGCGACCTTCGCCGTCCGGCGTGAGATTCCCGTGCTCGTCGATCTCGCCCCGGACGATGCGGGTACTCGAGATGATGTCCCCGTCTTCGGCCGTGAGATGGTCGACCACGACGATCTCCAGTGGCTCCAGGCCGCGGTCCTCGCGGATCTCGTTGATTTTCCGGCCACCCGGCTCGGTCTCCGGGGAGACGATCAGGGCCCCGTACCGCGGCTCGACCGCGATCCCGGTGGGTTCCGTGAGCTTCCGCACCTCGAAGGTCGTCTCGTAGTCGGCCGCCAGCCGCTCGAGTTCCGCTTCGAGGTCGGCCTTGCGCTCCTCGAACGGCCGGATGTAGCGCTCTTCGTGGCGCGTCCTCGGCGCAAGTTCGTCGCTGGTGAGACCGACCGTGAGATCGCCCATCGACAGGCCCCGCCGGAAGAGCTTGCGGTGGCCGTCGTGGATGGGGTCGAAGGTCCCGCCCAGCGCCACGTCCATATCGCGCGGGATGGTGTCCGCGGGTATAGGGATTGGGTTTTCGGAGTTCACGCTGAGGCAAGACTCGTCCGCTGCCCCCAATCAATCGCGGGTCGGCCCGGTCCGTAGACACACATCGACCGCTAACGGGACCGATCCGAGAGGCTCGGAGAGCGGCGAAAAGAACACGCAGCCGACCTAACGCTACTCCTCGTCCGACTCGCCGGACCCTTCGGTAGCCTCCTCGTCACCGCCCGTGCTCACGCCGCCTGCGGACTCGGTCTCGTCGGTCTCATCCGCCACCTCGATCCGGACCGGCTCGTCGACGTGGTCTTCGGCCTCGCGCTCCATGGTGAAGATGGTGTTCAGTTCCTCCTGGACCCGTCCCACCACGGTTCCCACGAGTTCGCTCGGAGGGATGGCCATGTACTCGTAGGGATTGTTCCCTGCTCCCTCGCTCTCTCGCTTCCGTCGATCGACGACGGTCTCCTCGGCGAGTTCCGCGAGGGCCTCGCGGACCGTGCTCGGATACAGGCCCGTCCCCTCCGCGACTTCCTCGCTCGTGCTCCAGGGATGTTTCCGCAGGTAGACGTAGATGCGACCCCTGGTCTCGGTGTCGAGCACCCAGGAGAGGATGTCGATGAGGCGGGTGTCGAGTTCCGCGACCGCCTTGTCGGCCTCCGCCTCGAGGCGTCGGCGGGGTCCGCCGGGGTCCTCGGGATCCGTGTCCACCTCGATCGGGACCCCCTCGTCGGTACCGCCCGCCTCCGATCCTGGCTGATCTTCCTCGGACATGTTGCCTTCGAAGGGACAAAAGCGACGGGCGCGTTTAAACCCTTGGCCCGACCGGCTCCACTGCTGTCTACGGCACCCACTCTCAGAGGATCAGGGCCTCGCGCAGCGCCGCCGCGCCGTCCTCCTCGCCAATCCGCCGCTGGCGGGCGGCACCGCTCTCCGCCTCGTAGACGTCACAGAGCTTCGAGAGGCCCAGCCGCTCGCACTCCCGGTCGACGGCCTCCCCCAGGGTCACGACCTCGTCCCGCGGGAAGTCGATGAACGAGCAATCGTGCCCGTAACGGAGCGCCCGCCACTTGTTCTCGTCCAGGAACTCGCGTCGGAACCCCGTCGCGGATTCCCCGTCCTCGTATCGGGCGGCGAGGTCCATGACCAGGGCGTGGGCGTATTCGACGAAGGCGTCGACGTGTTCCGGTCGGTCCTGGGCGTCCGGGATGCGGATTTCGACCGTTCCGATGCCCGAATGGGGCCGGACGTCGAACCAGAGTTCCCCCCGGTCCCCGATCGATCCTGTATCGAGCATCAGGCGCTCGAACCGCTCGAACTCCTCGTAAGAGTCGAAAGCCGTCGGCATCCCGGTGTTCGGGAGCCCCTCGAAGATCTTCGCGCGCGCGGAAGCGAGCCCGGTGTCGTAGCCGTCCCAGTACGGGGAGTTCGCCGAAAGCGCGAGGAACAGCGGCAAGTACCACCGGATCTCGTTGGCGATCCAGACCGCCTTCTCGGGGTCGTCGATGCCGACGTGGAGGTGGAGGCCGGCCGTGGTGTTGCGGTGCTGTGGGAACTGGATCCGGTCGAGCTGTGCCTTGTATCGTGGCTTCTCGGCGTGCTCGTGGAGGCGCCACTCCGCGGCCGGATGCAGCCCCGCCGCGGCGATGCGGTACCCGTGCTCCGCCGCGAACTCTACCAGGGCCGAGCGCATCTCCCGGATCGCCTCCGGGGCCGCCTCCGGCCCTGCCAGTTTCGGGGTTCGGGTCTCGAGGACGAACTTGAACAGTTCGTGGTCCACCTCGCCAGTGATCGGCGGCGGTGCCTCGTACTCGTAGACCAGGTCCTCGGACCCGGCCGTGGGGTACCCCTCCTCGTCGACCACGAAGAACTCTTCCTCGACGCCCAGCGTACCTAGTTCCTGGAACGCATCGCGGGACCCCGGCGACATCGCTCGAAATCGAGGGGCCTCCCGTTTATATACTTCTTGAAGTCGGCGACCCGCCCCTCGGTCGCGCGACGACTGCGAGATGGTCGACGTGATACGGTTCCAGCCGCGCCGTCGTCTCGATCTCGTATGTCCCCGCCAGCTCGTCGAGGACCGCCTCGAACACCGTCTCCGGGTCGCTAGTTACGTCCTCGCTCCGTGCCTTGATCGCGGCGACGAGCCGCCCTTCGGGGTCGAGGAACCGTGCATTCTGCGTCGCCACACGGGCCTGGCCACGCGTCGCGACGTCCTGGACGACGAAGTCGAGACCAGACTCGACCACGTGGGCGTAGGTCTCCGGCCGTCGCGCGTCTGCGAGCAACGGAATCAGCCGCGGTCGGGTTGCCGCCACCTCGACCAGATCCCGGGCCGGTCTCGGAGCGAACTCGACGGCGTAGGTCGTCCCTGCCACGTCCGCCACGTGACTTACCGTCGTCCCGTTGGCCGCACCCAGATAGAGGACGGTCTGGCCTGCCCCAAGGCCCGTGTCGAGTCCCATCTCGAGCATCGCCCCCAGCTTCGACCGACTGGGGTCCCACCGCCGCCACTCGCCGTCGGTCGCTTCCCCGTAGACCGGCTCCCCACGCGTGGCCAGCGCCGACTCTCCGTCGAAAGTCCGGCGCTCGACGCCCTCTGGCAGGGTCATCGGTCTCCCCTCATTGTTCGGCCCCCCTGGTCCTGATCCGCTCGATCCGGTCGTCGAGCGCAGTCTGCAGTTCCGGTCGGCGGTCGCCGCTGTAATGGTCGACCCTGGCCGCGATCGTTAGCTTTCCGGCGAGGGCTCTCGCGGCCGAGCCGCGCTCCTCGGGGCGGGTCCCGCGCACGTACTCGTGCGTGTAGATGATCCCGTGTTTCGGCGACGGGGCATGGCCCTGGAGGTGGGCGAAGAGTGCGTCCTCGGCGCCAAGCACCTGGACAGTCCCGCTTGGCTTCTTGGCCAGCGACTCCAGGCCCCCGGCCAGGGCCAGCAAGCGAGCGGCCAGGATGGGGCCGGCGAGCATGGTGAGATTCGGCGCGACCGCAGCCGCCTGTCCCTCGACGAATGCCTCGATCGACGCCTGTCTGTCCGCCAGGTCGACTACCGACTGTGCAAGGTCGACTATCTCGGCCTCGACCGGCTGTTCGGGTCGTCGGGTCGCCACCTCCCGGACGTAGTCCAGCCCCTCCCGCGATTCGCCGTACTGACTGCCGGCCCACTCCACGGCCCGCTCGGCGAGTTCGTTGACGGTCTCGGTCAAGTCGTCCATCGCGCGCACGGCGTGGACGAGTTGCTTGTCGTCGGCGCGCTCCCGGTCAGCCACCGCCTCCCTGGTCGCCGAGATGGCGGCCTCGTGGAGCCGCTCGTAGTAGGATTCGCGGTCGGGCGCGTACCCGGCCTCGACGGCCAGCCGTGGCCAGTCCTGGGGTTCATCGGCCCGGCCGTCGCGGATCGCCCGCGCTGCTGCCGGCACGTCGCCCGGCTCGAGGCCCACGAACCAGCCCGCGTCGGTCATACCGGGGGATTCCCCGCCTTCGCGTTTAAACCTACTCCGTCGCGGGCGAAACGTCCGAAAGACAACGGTTAAACCCCGTCGAACGGGTACGGGGACATAGAGCGCATGAGCCAGACCGATCAGGCACGCCGGTGTGTCTCCTGCGGGATCAACATCTCCGGGACCAACGCGGCGGCGTTCGCGTGTCCCGAGTGTGGTCACCAGATCTACCGGTGTGCCAAGTGTCGGAAGCAGAGTAACCTGTACGAATGTCCCGAATGCGGGTTCAGGGGGCCCTGACATGGGCAAAGTCGCCGCAGGCATCAAGGTGATGCCCCAGTCACCCGAGATCGACCTCGAAGACCTCGAGGACCGCCTCGAAGCCTCGCTTCCGGAAGGGGCAAAGATCAACCGCATCGACCGCGAGGACGTGGCCTTCGGCCTGGTGGCCCTGTTCCCGACGGTGATCGTCCCCGACGACGCAGGCGGCACCGAGGCCGTCGAGGAAGCCTTCCGCTCCGTAGACGGTGTGGAGTCCGTTTCCGTCGAAGAAGTCGGCCGAATCTAGGCCCGCCGGCAGTTTTTTTGCCGCGGCAATCCTCCCTTCAGCGGTATGCCGCACGAGGCGTTTGTCCGACTGTTCTGTCCCGAGTGCGGGAAGGCCTGGGAGAACAACCCGAGCGAGTTGCCCCGCCCCGAAGCGAATTTCAGCTGTCCGAACTGTCATGCGACCCGGCGGACAGCGGAGTTCATGCGGACCGACCGCGACCTCCAGACGCTCAAACAGCTCCGCTAGCGGGACTTGCCACGGTGACGCCCGCCCGGCTGTCGACCCGCGACAATTGCTGTTGCCCCTCGCTGGCGCGCGGTCCGGATCTCCGTCACGCGGTCCCCGTGAGGACCAGGGCACGGCGGGCGAGATACCGCATCGGGACCGTTCGCGTCTGCACGTCCGTCCAGCCGCCGGCCCTGGCGCGGCGTTCCATCGCTGCGGGGCGCATGAAATGCATGAGTGCGTCGGCGACCGCGGCCGACACCGGATTGCCCGGATAGCGGGGGCCAACCACGAAGAGCTGACCACCCGGTCTGGTCACGCGATGGGCTTCGGCGAGGGCGGCGCCGACGTCCGGGACGTGCTGGAGCGAGCCGACCGAGGCGACCCCGTCGAAGGCGTCCGTCCGGAAGGGTAGATGCATCGCATCGCCGACCGCGAACGCCATCTCGTCGCGGGTCGGTTTCGCCCTCGCGACGCGTAACTGCCCCGGGCTGATGTCGACGCCGACTACCGATTTCGCCTGCCCGCCGAGTTCCGCGCTGCTCGCGCCGGTGCCACAGCCGAGGTCGAGCACCAGGTCATCGGGTCCGGCGTCGAAGTACTCGTAATAGGCAGCCCGCGTGGCGGAAAAGCCGGCGAAAAGCGGGCGGAGCGTGTCGTAGGAGCGTGAGAGGAAACGATAGAGCCGCGCACTTTGCTGCCGGTCGCCGAACAGCGGGCCCATCTACACCGACGAGCGGGCCCCACAGGCGTCACACTGGAGGAGTTCGGCACCCTGTTCCCTGGTGATTTTCGTGTCGGGAAGCCCGCATTCCGGACAGATCACGTAGGTATCCACGTACTCCTCGACGACCGCCGCGACGCGGCGGGCGCTGAACTCGCCCGTCAGCCGGGCACGACCCCGCTCGTCGATCTGGGCGCTGGTGCCCAGTTCGTCCTGCAGGAACTTGAGGACGTGCCGGTCCTCGCGGTCGACCCGGTCGAGCACCGCCTGGAAGTTCTCGAAGACGGTGACGTTCCCCTCCGTCCGGACCTCGGGTTCCGGGACCTCGAAGCGCTTCTCTTCGCCGGCGATGTCGGGCTTCTCTTCGAGTGCTCGTTCCAGTTGGTCCTCGTAGTCCATACCCGCATGGAGCGGACCGCCGCCTAAAAGCCTTTCATGGTGGCCGTAGACGGCGACGCTATCGCATAGACGTATGTTAACCGCTCTCAGAGTAATACTATAACCCCGTAGTCTCTAGGGTAGCCTGCAATGAAGAAGCAGGAGCTCATTCACCTACATGGACTCCTCGCCGAGGTAGGCAATTACTACGAGAACCTTTCCACACGAGATCTCGATCTCGGCGATTACGAGTCTATGGGCGTCCGACCGACATCGATCCACAAATCGAAAACTGACCACAAGGCGGCTGTTTTTGCGTTGGCTGACGGCATCACCGGAGCAATGGAACGGACGGAGACGTCCGAGACGGTCGCACCCAAGGCCGACTGAAATCCTGGCCTGGATCCGCACCGCGGTACCCAGTGACGACACCGAGCCCCGGATGTACTGCCAGCAGGTACGTTCCTGCGGTACCCCACTCGAGACAGTAGAAAAGCCCGACCAGACAGTCCACACCGCAACTGCCTGTGGGCGCCAGTCCCGCCGCTGGCCACCGACCGATTGTCCAAGTACGACTACCGGTGCCGGTCCCCCGAGATCCGGCACGTGCTCCCCCGCTCAGCCGTCGATCAGGTCGTCGAACTCCGGAAGCACGTCGTCGTCCTCGGTCGACTCCTCGGTGCCGCCCGATTCGGCCTCGTCGCTGGCATCGGCGGGCTCGGCCTCCGAATCGTCCTCCTCGTCCTCGTCCTCGATGACCTCGACCTCGAGGACCTCCAGCGGGATGTTCTCCAGGCGCTGCCCGATCTCCTTCCGGGCGATCCGGGAGGCGTGTTCCTCCCGTTCGACGTTGAACACGGTCATCTCCAGTTCGAGGGCGACCAGGCTCTCGTCGGCGGCGACGAAAGCCGGTTCCAGTTCCTCGCCACAGTGGGGGCAGGACCGCTCCCCCATGTTGATCTCCACGTAGTTGAGATCCGGGTTCAGCATCTCGCCCGTCTTGGAGATGGCGATGCGCACGGCCTCGTCCGGCGATTCCACGTCGTAGACGGGAACCGCTGCCTCGACGACCACCCTACAATCCATGGGTGTTCGGTAATTTATCCGCCATCATAAAAATAGGTTGGCCCGAACCGACAGGTTTCTCCCCCGCTCTCCCCAACCCCGGGCCGATGCAGACCGGGGCGATCGACCTGGCGTCGATTCCTGGCCCGATGGACCTCCAGGCTACCCTCGAGAGCGGGCAGACCTTTCGCTGGAGCCGCCTCGACGGTCGCACCTACGAGGACCCTGCGCCGTCCGGCGGTGACGCCTGGTACCGGACGGTCCACGACGGCGAGGTCATCGAGGTCCGCCAGACCGCCGCCGCCCTGGAATGGCGGTCGACGTTCGATGCGACGGAGACGCTCTCCCGCCGACTGCGCCTGGACGATGACCTCGGCTCGATCCTCGAGGAGGTCCCCGGAGACGAGGTCGTCGCCCGGGCAGTCGAGCGGTTCGCCGGGATGCGCCTCGTCCGCGAGCCTTTCTGGGAGACCCTCGTTTCGTTCATCCTGTCGGCCCAGATGCGGGTCGAACGCATCCACCAGCTGGTCGAAACGCTCGCAACGACCTACGGCGACCCGGTCGAATGGCGCGGCGAGACCCTCTACTCGTTTCCCTCCTCGACGGCGCTGGCCGAACAGTCCGAACGGGACCTGCGCGACCTGGGCGTCGGGTACCGCGCACCGTACCTCCGCGAGACGGCTGCAATGATCGCAGCGGAGGCGGTATCGCCCGCGGCGGTCGCGAGCAGTCCCTACGAGACCGCCAGAGAGACCCTCACCAGCCTGGTCGGTGTCGGGCCGAAAGTCGCAGACTGTGTCTTGCTCTTCTCGCTCGGCTTCGCCGAACCCGTCCCGCTCGACACCTGGATCCGCTCCGCCATCGAGGAGCACTTCCCCGAGGCCGCGGCCGGGTCCTACGACGACACCTCCCGCGCCATCCGCGACCGATTCGGGCCCCACCCCGGGTACACGCAGACTTACGTGTTCCACCACCTCCGGACGACGGACAGGGCAGAGGTCGGTCGTGGCGACTGACGAGGTTCCGCCTCGGTGGGCCAGTCAGCGGTACTCCGTCTCGAGAGGGGCAATGCTCCTGGTCACGGGCATTCCGGCCCCTCGGCACGGTCACCAACACGGGCATTCCGGCCCCTCGGCACGGTCATTAATTAGAACGGGCGTGCGTATGCGCACTCATGTCGCGCACGCGAGCACACGTTTTCGTCTCCGGCACCGTCCAGGGGGTCTTCTACCGCGCGAACACGAGAGATCAGGCTCGGGACCGGGACCTCGACGGCTGGGTCAGGAACCTCGATGACGGGCGGGTCGAGGCGATCTTCGAGGGACCGGAGGATGCCGTCGAATCCATGGTCGAGTGGTGTCACGAGGGCAGTCCGGCGGCGACGGTCAGGGACGTCCAAGCGGAGTACGAGTCCCCCGAGGGGCTCGACGGGTTCGAAATCCGCCGGTAAGCCCGCTGACTTTAGGGCGCCCCCGGTCGAACCGGGGGGTATGATCGACAGCGCCCGCATGGCGGCCGTCGACCGGAACGCCGTCGCGCTCGGGGTCGCGGAATCGAAGCTCATGGAGTCGGCCGGGAACGCGGTGGCCGGCGCCGTCCGGGATCTGGCCGAACCAGGGGCGAGCGTGACGGTCGTGGCCGGGCGGGGCAACAACGGCGGCGATGCCTTCGTCGCCGCCCGGTACCTGGACGACTACGAGGTCGAAGTGATCCTCCTCGGGCGGCCCGAAAGTATCGGGAGCGAGGTGGCCAGCGAGAACTGGGACGCCCTCCAAGGCGCCGACATCGAAACAGTCACGGTGCCCGACTCGACCGGGTTCGCCCTCTCGGATCCCGACGTCGTCATAGACGGCCTGCTCGGGACCGGCGTGACCGGCGCACCCCGCGAACCCGAACGGACCGCCATCGAGCACATCAACGAGAGCAGTGCCGGGGTGGTAGCCGTCGACGTCCCCTCTGGGATGGACGTCGACACGGGTGAGGTGGCAGACGTGGCCGTCCACGCGGATCGTGTCGTGACCTTCCACGACCTGAAGCCGGGCCTGGAGGCGCGCAATGACGTGGTCGTCGCCGACATCGGCATCCCCGCAGCGGCCGAGCGGTTCGTGGGGCCCGGCGACCTCCTGCAGATCGAGCGCAGTCCGGACAGTCACAAGGGTGACTCGGGGCGCGTGATGGTCGTTGGGGGCGGTCCCTATACAGGAGCCCCGGCGCTCGCTGCACAGGCGGCGCTCCGTGCCGGCGCCGACCTGGCGTATCTCGCAGTCCCCGAGTCCATCGCGGACGAGGTCCAGGGGTTCAGCGAAGACCTGATCGTCGAGCCCCTCATCGGGACCCGCCTCGTTCGCGAGCACGTCGAGGAGTTGCTCGACCGGGCCGAGGAACGCGACGTGGTGATCCTGGGGCCGGGCCTCGGCGACGCGAGCGATACGATGGACGCCGTCAAGCGGTTCCTCGGCTCCTTCGACGGCCGAGCAGTCGTCGACGCGGACGCTCTCCAGGTCGTTCCCGACGTCGAGACCGGGGCGACACTGGTCTGTACGCCCCATCGTGGCGAGTTCCGCGACATGGGCGGCACCGACGACGAGGACTGGCAGGTGCGCTCGGGTGGGGTGGCCGAGTTCGCAGACGCGCTCGGCCACACGCTCCTGGTGAAGGGACCGTACGACGTGATCGCAAACGGGACGACCACCAGGGTCAACCGCACGGGCAACCCAGGGATGACGGTCGGCGGGACCGGCGACGTCCTTGCCGGTGCAACCGGGGCGCTCCTCGCCACCCTCGACCCGGTCGACGCAGCGGCAGTCGGCGCCTACGCGACGGGACGGGCGGGCGACATCGTCGTAGAGGCGTCCGGCTACGGGATGCTCGCATCCGACCTCCTGGCCGCGCTTCCCCGCGCCATGCGAGGTGAGGACCGATGAGCCGGGACCGGCCGGGGGAACCGGACGAGAGCAGCGGAGACGGCGACGATGGAACCCGCAACGTCGAGGGCGACGAGGACACAGGGACCGAAGACGGCGCCGGCGGCGTTCACGGCGATGACGGCACCAGCGACGAGACCGAACTGACCCACACCACCGACGAGGGCGAGGCACAGATGGTCGACGTGGGTGACAAGCCAGACACGGCCCGGCGCGCGGTGGCGAGGGGCGAGATCCGACTCGACCCGACCACCATCCAGGCCATCGAGGCGGACCGGATCGGCAAGGGGAACGTGCTGGCCACGGCCCGCGTGGGGGCCATCCAGGCCGTCAAACACACCTGGGAGACCATCCCGATGTGCCACCAGATACCCATCACGAACGTCGAGACGGAGTTTGCGCTTCGCGGGGACCACATCGAACTGACCGTCGCCGTCGAGACCACGGGGAAGACGGGCTGCGAGATGGAGGCCCTCCAGGGCGTGACCACGGGCCTGGACGTGGTCTGGGACATGGTCAAGGCCGCCGAGAAGGACGCGGACGGCCAGTATCCGGGCACCGAGATCCGTAACGTCCGCGTGGTCTCGAAGGAAAAGCGACCTGTAGAATAAGGGAACGGCGACCGCCCCTGCGCCAGTGACCTACGCGTCCACCAGCAGCTCGCTCGCCTTCGCGCGGGTCTTTTCGACGATGGCGGGCCGGGCTTCGAAGTCGATGATCACCTCGGCGTCGCCGTACTCCACGTCCTCGACGTAGGCGTGGTCGTGGACCCACGACACGACGCTCATCGTCTCCTCGGTCATTGGTAACACGAGCCGCTCCCGTTCTCGAGCGGGCAGGGCCTCGTGGATGCGCGATCGGAGGCTATCGAGGTTGCGCTCGTCCAGCGCGCTGACCGCGACCGGGTCGGGCGCGAGCGCTTCCAGGGCCCCGCGTTTCTCCGCGAGTTCCTCGTCGTCGACCTGGTCGATCTTGTTGAGGACCGTCACGATGGGCGCCTCGTTGCGCTCGTAAAGGGTGTCGTGGCTCGTGACCAGCTTCTCCCGGATGTCCTCGAGCGGCTCCGAGACGTCGACCACCAGGAGGACCAGGTCGGCCTGGTAGACCGACTCCAGCGTCGACTTGAACGACTCGACCAGCCAGTGGGGCAGGTCGCTGATGAACCCGACCGTGTCGGTCAACAGCACGTCGCGGCGGTCCATGTCGAGTCGCCTCGTGGTGGTGCCCAGCGTCGTAAACAGGCGGTCTTCCTGCTCGGCGGTCGGGTCGAGGTCTGGGTGGAGATCCTCGTTCTCGCCCACCTCCAGATCAGCGGCGAGGGCTTGCATGAGCGTGGACTTGCCCGCGTTGGTGTATCCCGCGAGCGCGACCAGGTCGAACCCTGACTCCCGGCGTTCGTCGCGGCGCTCGGATTCGGTCTTCTCGATCTTCTCGAGTTCGTCCCGGATGCGACTGATCTGGGCCTTGATGTCCTGTTCGCGGCTCTCGTCGTACTCGCCCAGACCCATGAAGCCGGGTCGCTCCTCGCGTTTCGCTAGACTCACCTTTGCTTCGGCGCGAGGGAGTTCGTACCGGAGTTCGGCGAGTTCCACCTGGAGTTGGGCCTTCCGCGTGCGGGCCCGCTGGCCGAAGATGTCGAGGATGAGCTTGAATCGGTCGATGACCTCGACACCGTCGGGCAGTTCGTTCCCGAGATTGTAGGTCTGGTAGGGCCCGAGGCGGTTGTCGAAGATGACGACCGTGGCCCCGGTCTCACGGACCATGGCCGCCAGCTCGGCGACTTTTCCTTCGCCGAGCTGGAGGGCCGGATCCGCGTCCCGCTGCTGGGTGCACTCCCCGAGAACCTCGTAGCCGGCGGCCCGGGCGAGCTCGATGATTTCGGCCGTGTCCGGCGTCCCGCTGTCCACTCGCTTCGCGATGACGGCGCTGCCGTTTGCCCCTGTCACTCGCCGATTCGTAGGGGCCGCGGACACTTAAGCCTCCGGCGGGCTTGCCCGCTTGGAGTCTCGACCGGCTTCCACTGGCCACCGTTACAACCCTGGGTGGGCCCCCGGGTGGTCGCGAACACCCCCGCCGCCACCCGTCCGCTCTCCGTCGGTTGCCGGCACAAGAGACTTGACCCGCGCCGGCCTTGACCCGGTATGGCATTCGAGTTGAACCCGACCCAGCTGGGACTCGAGTTCGGCAGCGGGGCGGTCATCGGCGCGATCATCGGCTTCGCCTTCAAGAAGATCGCGAAGGTGATCGCTATCCTCGTCGGGCTCGAGCTCGCCCTGTTCAAGTTCCTCGAGTCCCGGGGGCTCATCACCGTGAAGTGGGACGAGCTCTCCGGCGGCCTGCTGAAAGCGACGGAGAGTGCGGCGACCGGCGCGCCACCCTCCTGGATGAACACGATCCTCTCGACGCTCTCGGTGAGCGCCGGCTTCACCGGCGGCTTCTTCCTCGGGTTCAAGAAGGGATAGTCGGGTTCTGCGGCGATTCGTTTCGATCCGATTCCAGATGACCAGCGGAGCGGCCAGGGTCCCCCGGTTACCGTTGGGGCGGCCTGGGCGGTGACTCGGCACCGCTCTCCGCGCCGGTTTCATCCTGTCCACCGGGGACACCCGGGACCTTCTCGCCGCCGACCAGGAAGTCGAGCAGGTGGCCCGTCAGGACCTCGTTGTCGGCCTCCTGGTAGCCGGTCTCCGTGAAGAAGGTGGCGTCACCGACGGCGGTCACGTTCCCGCTCGTCGCGCCGATGGCGTAGGTGGACTGTTCCCGCGTGGTCGAGACCGCGGTGCCCTCGATCGCAGTGAGGAATGACTCGCCGCCCTGGACCGGGACCCCTTCGCGGACCACGACGCGGTCGATGCCCTCGGCCATCCCGCTCGTGCCGGCCGGCGTGGCATAGACCTTGCGGTAGTTGTTGGCGTTCTCGGCCATGTTATAGAGATAGCCGTTCCCGAAGGCCAGGCCGAACTGCGAGGCGACCGAGGCCATCGGGGCCGGATTCTCGGCTTCCGGCGGGGCGAAGAAGAACGTCCCACCGAAGCCCATCTCCATGGGCTCGCCGAGGAGGAGCACGCGACCGCCAGCGTCCTCGAAGGCAGCCAATCCATTCAGTTGGGCGCCCGAGAACCCGGCTCCGGGGCTAATCGAGACGAAGGCATCGGCCTGGCGGAGACTTTCGTTGAACGCCGGGCCCCTCGCTTCGTCGCGGGTGAGGAACCTGACTTCGGCACCGTTGCGGGAAAGGGCCCGCACGACCGGCCCGAGTTGCTCCTCGCTGACGTCGTTCTCGTGTGCGAGGTCGATGAGGACGACCTCACCGCTGGCGTCCTCGCTCATGGTGATCTGGCCGGTCGTCGCCGGCGTCGAGGCCGTGATCGTGGAGGGATCGAACGAGCCGACCTCGACGTCCGTCAGGTCGGCCGGTGTCGGCCCGGCCGGCTGGTTCATGGCGGCGCTGGCCGCCACACCACCGACTACGACGACCAGGATCAGGGCGAAGACCCCGACTCGTTTCATGATATCCTCAGCGTCCATCGGTACTCACCTCCGAATCGTACTCCGGGGTGCCATAGAGCATCAGGTAATGCACGGTGTCTACGCCCTGATACTCGAAGGTCTGCTGTTCGACGACGGTCCCGTTGCCAGCGGCTTCCGCGCTGAAGAAGATGAATCCCGAACTGAACTCGGGTTGCCGGTCGGCAATCGTATACTCCTCGAGCCCGGCCAGGGAGGCGGCCTCCTGGATCGCGGCTTCGGTGTCGCCGATCTGGTCGGCGTAGCCGTTCTGGACTGCCTTCGCACCGGAGTAGATCTTGCCGTGGGCGACCTCCTCGCGGCTGAGCTGGATGCGGTCACCGCGTTCCGTCATCACGGTCCCGACGAACGCATTCTTTAGAGTGCGCACGCGGGCGCGCGTCTCGGCGGCGGTCCCGCCGGTCAATTTGTCGGGCCCGGTGGTCAACTCGCCCGGGACGCCCGCTCCTGGCGGGACCGAGGTCCGGACACCCACGTTCCCGACCAGGGACGCGGGCGTCGCGAAGATGGTCTCGGTCGGAAGGATAGTGTAGTACATCCCCGAGGCGGCCATCCCGCGGACCGCAGTCACGACCGGCTTTTCGGCCGCCAGTCGTTTCACGGCCATGTACTGGGCCTCGCTGGCCGAGGCCGCGCCACCGGGGCTGTCCACCTGCAGGACGACGGCCTCGATGGAGTCGTTTTCACGCACTTCTCGCAACTCGTCGATCGTCGCGTCGGCACTCGACCCGTAGATCGTCTGATCCAGGGTCACCACCGCCACGTACTCTGGATCCTCCTCGGTGACCATCGCGGACTGCACCGCGGGCGCCACTGCTGCCCCCAGCAGGAGCGCCACCACCGCGATGACCACGTAGGACGTGGCGAGGGTTTTCGCGTACTTGTCGATCGGATTTGTCATACTACTACGCCTCAACCGGCGGGCGCCCTGTGCCTAAAAGGTGGGATGACGAAAACGGGTTTTGTAGTTTCCACGGCGTTCCTCATCGCGAGGTCGACTCCCGGGGTTACCTCGACCGGGTCGGATGGATTTATTGGCCGGTGGGCCGAACCCAAGCCTCAGTGGCTGTGCTACCAATTTCGGGGCGGTCGACGTGACCTGGGCCGAGCCCGAGGAGTCGGCGATCGGCATGCACCGGGCAGTCCTCGACGCCCTCGACGATCCGGTCTGGGTCCTCGATCGCGAGTTGCGCTTTCGCTTCCTCAACCGCTTCATCGAGGACCACGCCGACGTCCCGGCCGGGGAGTGGCTGGGCAAACCGTTCAGGGAGGTCTGGCAGGAGCGGTTCACCGAGGTGGAGAACCTCGACGGACTGGTCAAGGCAAACCGCCAGGTCCTGGCCGGCGAGTGTCGGCGAGAGACAACAAGCGTGACCGTGACCCACGACGAAGAGACCTATGCCAGGCGGGTGAAATCGGTCCCGCTCGAATCCGAGGATCGCGCCGATGGGGCCGAAGCCATCATCGGGGTCATCAACATCGGTCGGGACGTCACCGAGCGGCGGGCCCGAGACCGCCAGCTCGCCGTCCTCGACCGGGTGCTGCGACACAACGTCAGAAACGAGATGAGCGTGATTACGGGCAACGCCCAGATCATCGAGCAGGTCGCGGACGATGAGGCGGCCCGCTACGCGGACATCATCCGGACGACCGGCGAGCGACTCCTCGATACGGTGAACAAGGAACGGGCGGTCGTCGACGTGATCCGGAAACGGCCCTCGCCGACCCGGATCGACCTCGCGGCGGTGGCCAGACGCCGCGTCGAGGGGATACGGGAAGCGGCCCCCGGGGCGACCGTCGAGACGGAGTTCCCCGCGGCGGCACCAGTGCTGGCAATCGAGTCAGTCGACCGCGCCCTCGAGGAGTTACTCCGGAACGCCGTCGAGCACCACGACGGTCCCGAGCCCACCCTCGTCGTCCGCATCGAGGACATGGACGACCGGTACTGCGTGGTCGTGGCGGACGACGGCCCCGGGATCCCAGGGGAGGAAGTCGGGGTGCTCACCGGCGAAGCCATCCAGCCTCTCTATCACGGGAGCGGTCTGGGATTGTGGCTCGTCAACTGGATCGTGGAGGTCTCTCGGGGCGCGCTCTTCTTCGAAGAACGGGAGCCGACGGGCAGCGTGGTGCGGTTCGAACTGCCGAAGGCCGAGCCCGATGGACCCTAGATCGTGATGACCTCGTATCCCTCCAGTACCAGGCTGCGGATACTGGGGTGGCCGTCGTACTCGGCGATGATCTCGACCCCGTGGTCGGCGACCGCGTCGGCCACGTGGAACTCGTCAGCACAGTAATCACAGACCTGGATGTCGTCCTTGACCGTCCGATAGAGCGGATGCAACCGGTGGGACTCCGCCTCGAGTTCCGGAATCCACTGCGTTCCCGCCCCATCGAAGATGAGCCGGATTTCGTCCCCGTTCTCTTTGAACTCCTTTGCCGTCTCCAGCGCGTTCATGACCCGGCCCATGTCCTCCAGGGTGTCGGTGTCGGTATAGACCAGGACTGCAACTTTGACCATACGGGGTTGCCGCAACCGGGCGATTTGAAGGTTGCCCTCGCGGCCCGATGGTGGACTGGCACCCGACTACCTGACAGCCGCACACAGACGTCCAACCCAACGAGCAGCAGCACGAGCGATAGCAGTAGCCACCATCACAGCCACGTCCCGCCTCACCCTCTTCCCCGCCGCATGATCCGAGCCCCAAAACGAGGTCATTCTGTCGCCCATTCACGCAGCGCTCTTACCGCGTGCTCAACTCGTCCTTATCCTTGATGATCCGGGTCTCGGCTTCGCCGCTGCTCTGTTCGTTCACCAGGTCGTAGAACTCGTTCTGTAGCCCAGCGGGGAAGGTGAGCACGCCGATCCAGGAGCCGTCGGCTTGCCACTCCTCGCGTTCGAGATCGCCGAACTGCCGGATCTGGGACTGGGCGCTGCCCGCGTAGTCGGCTGGTACCTGAACGGCCACGGTGACCTCGTCGAACCGGATGGGGATCACGGGCCTGAGCGCCTCGAGGGCGTCGTCGACCTGGTTCTCGACCGGCTCCATCGGATCGACGTCGAAGCCCGCCTCCTCGAGCGCGTTCTCGATGCGTTCGGGGGGATGCGGGGCGTCGTCCATCTGGGGGTTGACCGCGTTGCGTGCGATCTTGTTCACGAGTTGTTTGTGCTTCTGGTCCTGCATCTCGCGGCGCTGCTCGGCGGTGATCTGGATCTCCCCCCGCTCGATGACCGCCGGGATGATCTCCAGGGGATCCGTCGTCTCGAAGACCGTTTCGAGGTCCTCCTCCGCCGGGCGGTCCCCCCGCGAGGCGTTCTCGAAGACGTCCCGGGCCGCGATCACGTCCTCGAGGTCGCCGTCGAACTCCCCGCGTTTGATCGCCAGGGCGGCGTCCGGGTCGACGAGGACCTCGAACCGCGCGCCGTGGGATTCCAGCCGCGCGGTGACCGCTTCGTCGAGCGATATCATACCATCCGGTAGGTCAGGGGGGCTGAAAAAGGCACACGTCCCGGGGCGACCGCCCGGTCGCTTTCGATTCCCACGGTACTCACTCCCGGCTCGCCGGGCGTCGGGCTATCTCATCTCCTGACCCCGGCTCGCCGGGCGTCGGGCCCTTCCCCTCCCCCACCGGACGAGCCCCGACTGAAACCGCCTCTGACACTGGATGGACGCTGGAGTGTCCATCCAGAGCCATTCCAGCGTCCATCCAGTGTCCATCGAGTGTCATCTGGTGTCGGGAGACGCTTCTCGAAGCTCCGGTACCGAACCCTCGGCGCCGCGCCGACGCGGCACAAACTCGAAGAAACTGCCGCCCACCGGCCGGCCTATTCCTCGTCTTCCCCGTCCTCGGACGCCAGCAGATCGTACTCCTCTAGGTACTCGCGGATCTCGCCGTCTGTCAGCTGGATGTACTCGCCGGACTCGGCGTCCACCGTGGCCGCCCCGACGCCTGCCGGCTGCATGCCGTCCTCCTGCACGGAGCCGATGGCGCGCAACGCCAGGCCGACGGCCTCGTCGAGTTCGATGTCCTCGTGGTATTCGTCTTCCAGATACGACTGGATGTCCGACCGGTCCGACCCGATAGCGATAGCCTTCCACTCGTATGGAGTCCCGCTCGGATCGGTCTCGAAGAGTCGGGGTCGTCCGTTCTCCAGCCCGCCGATCAACAGCGCGACGCCGAACGGGCGGGCGCCGCCGACCTGCGTGTACTGCTGGATGTGGTCCGTAATGTCCTTTGTCAGGGCTTCAACCCCGATTGGCTCCTCGTAGCGCAGCCGGTTGACCTGGGCGTCGCGCCGGGCGAAGTCGATGAGCTGTCGGGCGTCGGCGACGTGGCCGGCGCTCGCGATGCCCACGTGGTCGTCGGCTTTGTGGAGTTTCTCGACGGAGGACTGCTCCATGAGCTCGGAGCGGATGCGCTTGTCGACGAGGAGGACGACCCCGTCGGCTGCGCGGATCCCGATGCTCGCGGTGCCGCGCTTGACGGCCTCGCGAGCGTACTCGACCTGATAGAGCCGTCCGTCGGGGGAGAAGATGGTGATACCGCGGTCGTAGGCCTGCTGTTGTTGTCCTTGCATCGTATTACTCGAACTCTTCGGGTGTCGCGCCCACGAACGTACCGTCCAGGCGGACGTCGGCCCGGTCCTCGGCGAGGACGACCGACCTGTCGGCACCCCGGAACACGACCGTATCCTCCCGCGTTCCTTCCGGCGGGCCGCCTTTATACTTTTCTTCAGCGGCCCGGATCGTGCCGCTGACGCCCCGCACGCCGATCCGTACCGGGAACTCGAGGACCGAATCCACGCAGGCCAGGGCGGCCCGCGCCGGCTCGACCTCGGCTCGCCTGACCCGCACGATGGCCTCGCCGCCACCCTGCCAGAACTCGGAACGTACGACCCGCAGGTCCGCGTCCGCACTGCCCGGATCGCCCAGGAGGTTCTGGGCCGCGAACCAGAGACTACGCTGGAGGTCCCGCTCGTCGATGGCGGCGTCCGGCCACGTCTCTATCTCGACGACGAGATAGCGATAGCGGGGCCGGAGGTGCTTCGGGAGGTGGCGCACGGCGGATGGGACGTGTCCGAGGATTGTAAGCGGTCGGTTTGCGGTCGGGGCGGCAGGCCGAGTCGCTCCCGGTGCTTCAGTCCCATTCAGTGCCACTGCCCCAGCCCCGATCACTCCCTCATTCGGGCCCGGTCAGTCCCTACCCCTTCAGCCTATCACTATCGCTGATCCAGGCCCGGTGGTCCCACTACTGCAGGCTCGCTCGGTCCTCGTTCCCGATGTCCCGCTCCGCGACGAGCACCCCGACCTGGTCGGCCACGCGTTCGACCGCCGTCACGGCGAACCCGGCACTCGTCAGTGCATCCACCAGCACCCCGACCGTCGCGGGGTCGTCGACCTCCGGGTCGTAGAACGGCTCCGTCGGGTCCGGACCGCCGAAGAACATCACATCTCCCAGGACGAACCGTCGCGGTTCGAGGGCCGCGATGGTGTCGATGGCGACCGCCTTCTCGGCGTCGTCGAGGTGATGCATGGCGAAGTTCGAGACGACCACGTCGACCGGGTCCTCGACGTTCGGCTCCCGGAACCGACCCGACGCAAAGGAGACGTTGGCCAATCCCAGTTCCTGGGCCTTTCGGCGCGCCGTCTCGAGCATTCCCTGGCTGATGTCCCGCCCGAGCACCCGGTCGGCGGAACCCGCCAGGGACAGGGCCAGCACGCCCGTCCCGGTTCCCAGGTCGAGCACCGTGTCGTCGGGCGCCGGTGCCGCGTGGTCGAGGACCAGCGAGACCGCGGCCTCGTATTCCTCGCTGCGCTCCCCCTCGTCGTAGTCGGCCGCCCAGTCGTCGAACCGGGCGGCGTGCTCCTCGATGGTCCGCTTCATGCTACCGGGCATACGAACCGCCGGGACATGAGTCCGACGGCCGCCGCTGGCCGGCTCCTGCGAGTCGCCGGGGGCCTATTCCTCGTTTGCTGTCGGGTCGGACTCCACCCTGACTCCAGAGGACACGTAATCGGGATCGCGACGCGCGCGGTTCCGCTCGGCGATCTCTCCCCACCGTTCGAGCCCCGCTCGCATGGCCGCCTCGTCGAATCCGAGCTCCGCCCCGATCGCCAGCAACTCGCGCGGGGACCGAACCTGGAGGTGTGTCTCGGGGTCGGCGGAGACGACGTACGGGGCATCGAGCGTCTCGACGAGTTCCCGGAGCTTGCGAATCCCGCGAAGAGCCTGGACCCGCGCACCCCCTGTCTTCCTGAGCACGTGGCCCAGGTTGACTTCCAGGGCGACGTCGTTTTCCGCGGCGGCCTGGACGATCACGTGGTTCACGTCTCCCTCCCCACCCATCGGGTCGGCGAGGACGTCGACCCGAGGGTTCTCCGCCCCGTACCGGTTCAGTTCCGGGGTCTGCCCCCGCAGGACCAGCACGTCGACCGCCGCCCGGCGGTTGCCGATCGCCCCGCTGGCGACCGCCTTGTCCGTGGCGTCGATCTCCATGCCAATGACCACGTCGAGGTCGTAGCGCTCGCTGACGGCCGCGGGGTCATAGGTGGCGGGATCCGACTGGTTATTGCGCACCACCATCCCGTCGAAGCCGACGCGACCGACGGTCCTGGCGAACCGCCGCACCGTGGTCGGACCGCCGGCAGCGACGCGGACCCCCTCGTACATGTCCGAAGCCGAGCAGGCCCAGGGAGATAATCGGTCCGATTGTCCAGCCTGCCGGCATGTGGCAGCTGGGACGGGATATTAATTGAATATACGTACACTTCTTACCCCGGAGAATGGTTTTTTACACGGTCTACCGGAAGAATGTACCTCGAAACAGCCTTAGATACCTAATATACGTTGAATATCCCGAAGAATTATTGTTGGGGCACCGCTCCGTGGTGGTATGTTGAGTGATCCGACGGGAACGCCGACCTGGAACGGTACCGAGACGTGTCCCTTCTGTGGGGACGAGATCCCCGACCCTGGCGCTGGCTTCATCGCCCACACGAGGGACTCGCCGGCGTGTCGGAGCGCGTTCGACGGCTGGCGGAAGCGGCTCCGGAGCGACATGCGCGGCGAGTGGAGTGGCTGAACGGCCGCCGCCGGGATCGATTTCTAGAATCCGCCGTTCTACCGGAATCCGAGCCTGTATTGAGTGGTCAGGGCCACCGAATATTTCCCTGTCTCGGCCGTGTCCGAGACGTGGTACTCGTGAGCAGGCAGTAAGTTGTACCACTCCCCGAGGTCGGGTAGCCTCCGGCGACGGGTGACTCGTGGCTGTCCCCGAATGCTGTGTGCGGTCGGTCGAGCAGTGACGTGGGTGCCCGAACCCCCGCCGCTAGTCAGAGAGTGCCTCGCGGGCGTTTTCGATCGCCGTCTCCCGCTTTGCCGGATAGGCTTCGACCTTCGCTCGAACCGTGATCCCCTGCCCGAGACGGATCTCCCCCTGAGCAGCGGCTTGCTTGTCGAGCTGGAGGTAGAGTGAGTTGTTCTCGTCGATGCGGTCGGGCAGTTCGTCCCGGATGGCCTCGAAGTCGACGCTCTCGCGGAGACGGGCGAAGACGTGGTCCATCTCGGCCGCCCGCTCGACCCGCGCCGACAGGATCACGATGGGGTCTCCGTGATGGCCCTCGCCCTTTGCGCGGTCGATCTCCACGGCTTCGGGGACCAGCATCCGAAGGGCATCGGTGACCCGAGGCTCGGCCTCGGTCGCGTAGCAAAACGCCCGGAGATCGACGTAGTGAAACGGGAGACTCATCCGCTGGTGGGCCTATTCCTCGTCGTCTTCGTCTGCGTCCTCGTCCGTGGTCTCGCCTGCCACCTCGAGGTTGTCCTCGGGGACCCCGGCCTCTTCTCCCTCCTCGAAGGAGACGGTGTAATTGGCGTCGCCGAACATGGTCTCCATCTTCTGGGTGACCGTGCCTGTCTCGCCGTCGTGCTCGCTGTGCTTGTCCCGGAGGACGACGTCGTCGCCTTCCTCGAATGCCATGTGGCGGGCTATTCGTCCGGTTCATTAAAGGCAACCGGTCTCGCCCGACTCCGAAACGTTATCGTGCTGTAACGATTAGCCCGGCTATACCCGAACGGCAGACGACTCGGGGATCGGGGGCATCTCGATGCCGGTCGACGAACTCTGGTACCACGCGGACCGCGCCAGCCAGCGGGCCGAGCAGGCATACCACCGCCTCCGCGACGCCCACCAGGATTTCCACGAACACGAGAGTCATCGCTCGGTCTCCCGGCCACGCTTCCGTGAACTCACAGAACGGGTCGAGCAGACCGGTGCCCCGTTCGGCGCCCACGCCCTGGTCTGGAACCAGGCCGCGGAGGTGCTCCTGGTGCGACACGACGGCGTCGACCTGTGGGTGCTCCCCGGCGGCGAGGTGGACCCGGAGGAATCATTCCGCGACGCCGCCGAACGAGAGCTCGCCGAGGAGGCAGGCATCACGGCCGAGTTCGACGGTCTGGCGATGCTCACCAGGGTCTCGTTCAGCTGGAAGAACCACGAGGCCTGGGGCGTCCTCCCGGTCTTCGCCGCCGAGGTCGAGGATGCCGACCCCACCGTCGCCGACCCGGACGACGAGATCTCGCGGGCGGCATGGTTCGAGGACCTACCGCCGGACACGCGCGATCGGGCGCTGATCGAGAGTTGGCGCGAGAGGGAGATCGACCGCTCCTGAGAGTTGCGCAGCCGGCCGGCAGCGACCTGATGGCCCCTCGGTGGCGTGGCTTCCTCGGCAGGCTACTCGTCTCGTTCGCCGAAGGTCTCGCCCGTTCGCTCTTCTGCGCGCAACCGGCGGATCGCGGCCCGGGCGGTGGCGGCCTCGTACCCGAAATAGACGTCCGTGGCGTAGGCCTCGGCGACTTCCGCGGCGTGAATCAGATTGTCCACCTCGACGTCGGCGGCGTACAGTTCGATACTGAAGGGACTCTCCAGCAGGTCCTCGAATCCCTTCGCGATGGTCTCCAGCCAGTAGGTGGTGCCGTAGTGGGTGTCATAGAGAGTCACGACGTACTCGTCGACGTGGGGATCGACCGCGGCCAGGTCGAGGCCGTTCCGCTCCTCGAGATGGCCCGGATACGGGTCCGGATAGAGCGTCAGATAGGTCCGACCGGGAACCCGGTCGGCCGCCGCGGCGACGAACTCGGTGATCGTGTCCGAACGGAAGGTGCCGTAATCCTCGTAGTCGGCTGCCTCGAACGCTGACTCGCAGCGCTCGCAGTGACAGTACTCCGCCCGGGGGAAGCCCACGTCGTCGAGTCTCACATCCGGATAAGCGGCCGCGGCGTCCTCGACCAACTGGAGGAGCTGGTCCCGGTAGTCGGTCACCGAGGGGCAGACGTAGGCCCAGTCGAAGTAGGGACGCTCCCAGGTGGCCTTGTTGCCGTCCGCGTCCTCGGCGACGAGTTCGGGATTGTCGCGGGCGACCGCGTTGTCGCCGAACGCGGAGATCATATTCACGCCCTCGGTCGTGGGGTCGGTCCGGCGACCGCCCACGTCCTTGACCTCGTAGAAGCCCCCGTCGAACACGTCCCAGCTAAGTTCCTCGGGGTCCCGGGTGACAACGCCGTACATGGGGACCCGAACGACGGACGGGGAGAAAAGTGGTCGGTTAGTCGATGCGGTCGACGTCCTCGAGGGGTTCGTCCTTGACGACGAGTCGCCAGACGAGCGCGATGAGGATGAGGACGATGGCGAATTTGAGGATGGTTCGTGCCATACCGTTGACTACACGCGCGGAGGATATACGCTTTCGGGAGCCACCTGCTGACACGCGCCACCGCACCCCGCCGAGGGAGGCTGCCCTCCTGCAGCCGGTCAAGGCCAACCCTGGATGCCCGTCGCCGGGCGCGACGATCAGGTCTGGATGTGGTCGGTCAAGTGATCCCGGATGATAGTATCGCAGTACCGACACCGGACACCCTCATCGAGGACCTCGAATTCGGTGATGACTGGCTCGCCAGCATTCGTGATGCAGCTGGAGTTCGGGCACTGCAGGACGTCCCGGACGTCACTCGGGCGCTCGACGCGGGCTTTCTCGACGACCTCGTACTCCCGCACGATGTTGATGGTCGCATCGGGCGCGATGAGCGAGAGGACGTCGACCTCGCCCTGGCTTAACTCCCGACCCTCGACTTTCACGATGTCCTTGCGACCGAGGCGGTCGCTGGGGACGTTGATTCCCAGACTGACGGTCTCGCCGCCGCTGCCGTCGATATCGAGGATGGCGAGGACCCTGAGGGCCTCGCCCGCGGTGACGTGATCGATCACGGTGCCGTTCTTGATCTTGCTGACGCGGAGTTCGGTTTCGGTCTCGGTCATAGCAACATGTCGAGGAGTGCCATCCGCACGGGGACGCCGTTGTGGGCCTGTTCGAAGTAGGTCGCACCGGGAAGCTCGTCGACGTCGGCCGCGATCTCGTCGACCCGCGGGAGCGGGTGCATGATCACGAGGTCTTCGTTCTCGGCGGCGATCGTCTCGGCGTCGAGCTGGTACTGCCCGGCGACCTCGCGGTACTCGTCCTCGTCCGGGAACCGCTCGCGCTGGATCCGGGTGACATAGAGCACGTCGAGTTCGGAGAGCAGTCCCTCGAACTCCTCGTGTTCGCGCACCTGGGCCCCTTCTTCGTGGAGGTCGTATCGGACGCTCCGCGGGAGTCGCAGGCTCTCTGGACTGATGAAGTGCTGGCGGACGTCGAAGTTCGTGAGCGCGTGGGCCAGCGAGTGGACCGTGCGGCCGTACTTCAGATCCCCCATGATCCCGATCGTGAGATCGTCCAGCCCAGCGGCCTCCCGGATCGTGAACAGGTCGAGCAACGTCTGGGTCGGATGCTGGCCGGCCCCGTCGCCCCCGTTCAGCAGCGGGACGTCGATGAACTCGGAGGCCATCTTCGCCGCACCCTCCTTCGGGTGCCGCAGGACGATGGCGTCGGCGTAGCCCTCCACCACCCGCATGGTGTCTGCGAGCGTCTCGCCCTTCTTCACGCTCGAGTATTCCACCGGCCCCATGTCGATGATGTCTCCGCCCAGCCGCTTGGCCGCGGTCTCGAAGCTCATCTTGGTCCGCGTACTCGGCTCGAAGAACGCAAGCGCCAACAGCGCCCCCGGATGCCGGTCCCCCGCCGCCGCTGGATCCGCGGCGAACTCGGCGGCCCGATCGAGGACCGCCTCGATGTCCGCCCGCGAGAGTTGTTTCGCGGAAATCACGTGGTCGTGACGCATCACTGGATACCGCGCGGCCGCGGGTATTCAATCCCCCGTTTGGTCCGCGCAGATACCCACCCCGTGTGGTTCGCGCAGATACACACGCAGTTTGGTTGGCGCTGATACACACGCAGTTTGGTACGCGCAGTCACGCCCCACCGTAGGGCCGCGAGGACGCGGCCGGCGCGACGGCCACACATGGGCCCTCCCGGTCATAAGGCGCGTAAAGTCCCCCTAACGGTCAATTAATCCGATTTAACTCGGCCCAAGCCACCTGGCACTGCGTGAATCCGGGTGCAGCGCTTGGCCCCTTCAAGGGCCGTCGTCCACAGAGACTCGACCGGGTGAAACCGATGAACCGACTCACGCTCGCCGCGGTCGGGCTCGCGGTGCTGGTCCTCGGGACCGGCGCCGTCGTGGCCCAGCCCGCGGACGCCCCCGTAGAGGTACCGCATCCCGACCCGCCCGTCGAGGGTCCCACGACTGACGACCCCGCGAACCACACCGACATGAACGAGTCCACACACGCGAACACGACCGCCGCCGACGCGTCCGAGCACGAAGCCAACGGCAGCGACACCGCAGACACAGCCGATGGCGAGGGCCCGCCCGTCCAGATGCCCGACCCCGTCCCGGACAAGGTGAGCAAGATCCACGAACTCGTCCGGAGCTTCATCGAGGGTGACCTCGACGGAAGTCTTGGTGACGCGATCGGCGACCTCGTCGGCTCGCCTGCTGGCGACCAGTCGGCCTCCCAATCCGCAGACGCGGCCAGCTCACAGGACGGCTAAGCATGGCCCCGCCCCTCGCGACCGGTGGCCTCACCGAGACCTTCGCCACGTTCGTTGTGAGCCTCCTGGTCGGCGGTCTCGCCCTGGCCGTCGGTCAGCGACTGGTCGTGGGTGACGCCGACCTCTACGGTGCGACCCTCACGGCCGCCATCGGCGCGGTGGCCTGGGCCATCGTGGACGGCGTCCCGCTTCTCGGTCCCCTGCTGGCGCTCGGCATCTGGCTCGCCGTCCTCCACTGGCGCTTCGACGCCGGCTGGGCCGGCACCGCCGCCATCGGCGTCGTGGCCTGGATCACGGCCGTGGTCGCCGTCGCGATAGGTGCCGCCCTCGGCCTCCCCGTCCAGGAGGCCATCGGCGTCCCGGCGGCCTGAACCAGGCTCCCCTGGCCTCGATTAGCTCGTCCGGTCCCGTCCCCCCTTCCCCATCGGCCCCACAACCCGCGTCCTTCCTTGCTCGCCCTGTCGACACTCCATCCGCCTTCCGCCCGGCCGACCATTTATGACACATGACCAGACCAATCCGCCCCATGTTGGCGATCGCGGGCGGCAAGGGCGGGACCGGCAAGACGACCACTGCGCTGGGGCTCGGCACGGTGCTGGCTCGGCGACGGCGCGACCCCCTCCTCGTCGAGGGCGACGTCGGAATGCCGAACCTCCACCTGCGGGCAGGGGCGAGCGACGACGGCCTCGCCAGCCTGGCTGCCGGGGCCTCCCTCGACGCCGTGGCCGACGAGGCAGCCCGATTCCCCGGGGTCGACGTCCTCGGCGCGACACAGGGCGCTGACCTGGACGCCGCCCTCAGGCGACTGGTGACCGATCGGCCGGTGATCGTCGACGGCGCGGCCGGTGCGGCCGAGCGGGCGGTCACCCCGCTCCGCCACGCGGACCACGCGCTGGTCGTCACCCGGGATTCGCCGGCCGCGCTCACCGACGCGATCAAGACCATCGAGCAGGCCAGGGCGGTCGGCACGCAGGTCGTTGGGACGCTCGTCAGTCGGGCGTCGGACGTGTCAGACGAGGTAGCTGGAACGCTCCCAACCGACACTATATACTGCGTTCCGCGGGTCGATAAGCCGGTTACCAATCGAACAGTACGCGACGTCTATTCTCGTATTCTAGAGAGGTGGATAAACGCTTAACCCACCGGGGAGCCATAGATGTACGAGATGGCCAGGCGGCTCTCCACGGGCGTCGAAGTCCTCGACCGCGAGCTCGCCGGGGGGCTCCCGGCGGGGAGCGTCGTCGCCTATCAGGCGCCGGCGGCGAGTCAGGGAGAGTTACTGCTGTACGAGCTGACCCGACCGCGGGACACGCTGTATCTCACCACCGACCGGACCGAAGACGCGGTCGCCGAGGCGGTCGAGAACGCGAACGCACCGACGGGATCGCCCGAGATACAACTCGTGAGCGGCGAGGACCCGGTGGATTCGGCCCGGCGGGCGTTCCGCCGCGCCTTCGAGGGGATGACGGTGATCATCGACCCCGTCGATGCCCTCGAGGACGTCGATCGGTCCCGGTACGAGACGATGCTCAACGAGCTGAAAAACCATATGGCCAACACGGGCGGGCTCGCTTTCCTTCACTGTCTCAAGCGCGAGCCGGAACCGCCGCTCCGATCGACGACCCAGCACATGGCCGACGTCGTCTTCGACCTCGGCATCGAGGTCAAGAGCGGCGAGATCGAGAGTCGCCTCTCGGTGCTGAAGTACCGCGGCGGCCGCATCCCGGGCGAGGCGATCAAGCTCGACCTGGCCGAGCGCGTCCGCGTGGACACCTCCCGGGACATCGCGTAAGTGAAGGCCCGCGACACCGCGTCGGTGAAGGCCCGCGCGACATCGCGTAAGTGAACCCCTCGCGACATCGCATCCGTTAGCCCTTCATCGGGCTTTCCCAACATCACCGGACCGAGTGAGGGACTGGTCCGGCGGGAAATTCTGTGTACCGGGGCCGGTGTCCCTGGCGAGAGGAGGAGTAGGAGTAGGAGTAGGAGGAGTAGGAGTAGGAGTCGTTCTTGAAGACCTTGCGCGTCTTTCCCCCTCCCCAGGTCTACCCTCTCCCCACCTCGTGGCACGGCGCACTGGTAGCTGTGCTCGCCGCACGCGACTCCTCGCAGAAGTCCTCAGCCGTATCCGCCGACACCGGCCAGCCGGTTACTCTTCGAGGTCCTCGAGGTCGAGGTCTTCCTCGCCCTCGCCGAGTTCGTCGATGATCTCGTCGGCGTCGATGTCGGCGTCCTCCAGGGAGGCCTCCACGTCGCCGAGGCCACCGCCGCCCATGCCACCCATACCGCCCATCCCGGGCATCTGGGGTGCGCCGTCGATGACCTCCTGGACGATGACGCGGTCGACATCGACCTTCTGGATGACGTCCCCGAGGATCTGCTGTTTGGACATCATCCATTGCTGGTTGAACTGCAGCTGCGGGTTGCTCTCGATGTAGAGAGTCTCCTTCTCGACCGTCTGAATTTCGGTCTCTGGTTCCGCGGGTTCCTCGTCGGCTTCGTCGCTCTCGGCTTCGTCCCCCTCGTCCTCCGCAACAGCGTCCTCGTCCGCCTCGTCGGCCTCGGCTTCGTCCCCCTCGTCCTCCGCAGCAGCCTCCTCGTCCTCGGTCTCCGCCGGCTCGACCACGACTTCCTCCTCGACCTCGTCGGTCTCGATGTGCATGTCGAGTTCGACGTCGAAGTACATCGAGAGCAGGCCAGAGGCCTTCTCGACGCGGTCCTCGACGGTGTCCACGATCTCGTACTCGTACTCGACGTCCTCGCCGGCGAGGGGGTGGTTGAAGTCGACGCGGGCGCGGCCGCCGACGATGGTCTCGACGTGGCCGTGCTGCCCGTCGATGTCGACGTGGGCGCCCGGGTACCGGTCGTCCTCAGGGATCTTGTCCGCGCTGACGGTCCGGACCTGGTCCTCCTGGTACTCGCCGAAGGCCTCGGCGGCCGGGACGGACACGCTGCCCGAATCGCCGACCTCGGCGCCGATGATCTCCTCTTCGACCTCGGGGAAGAGGTGGCCCTCGCCCAAGACGATGGTCCGCGGGCCGAAGTTCCGGCCCTCCGTTTCGACGCCTTCCTCCTCGGCGACCTCCCGATCAGTCGTGTCGACCAGCTCGCCGCCGTCGACGGTCCGAGCCGTATACGCGAGTTCTACGAAGTCCCCGGCCTGGAGACCCGATTCCTCCTCGGTCTCCTCGGGGTCGTCGGCCGCTTCGGCCGTCTGTTCGTCACTCATACCCCAAGGGAGAGTCGTTCGACCCTTAAGAATCACGTTTCGCGGATTGGATGACATCAAGGGCCAGCAGCTGCAACGGGCAGCCATGGACGAGGACGATCAGACCCGTCAGGACCGCCACCCCGACGCGGTCGACGACCTTCCCACGGTCAGCTGCTCCCGCTGCGACCGGGAGTGGGACCTCGCGTACGAACTCGAGGACCTCCGGGCCGGGAACCAGGCCGTCGAGCAGTTCGCGCTGGACCACGAGCGCCATACTGGCCACTTCCCCGACGAGGTGTCGCCGTGGCTCGTCGACTGTCGCCAGTGTCCCGACCGGGAGGCCTACCTGTCAGCGCAACCGGCCAGGCGGTGGGCCGAGACCCACGCCCGCCATACACGACACGAGGTACGCCTTCGGCACGGGGGTGAAGACGGCCCGACCGAGGTTATTGCGGCGGAATAGCCCTCGACCCGCGAGGTCGGCGAGGCCGTCGAGTGAAGCGGCGAGTTTGAAGCGGCCAGCGCATTGATTGAAGATGAGTCCCGCAGAAGCCCGACGTGCGCATGGCACTGCTTGGCTCCGGGAAGTCGTTGCAATCCGTCGCGACGGCGGCGATCCGGGCGGTCGAAACCTACCGACCCGCCGACGAGCGCCTCTACGAAGACCGGGTGGCCCTCGATCTGCTGCCGCCAGTTTGGCAGGCGTTCATCCGCCCGATGCGGTCTGCGATCGTCCGCCGACCGCTCCTCTGGCTTCGCGACCGGCAGTTCCCGGGGGTCATCGGGAATCTCGTCTGCCGGACCCGGTTCATCGACGACGTCCTGAAAGAGGCACTCACGGAGGGGGTCGAACAGGTCGTCATCCTGGGTGCTGGATTCGATACCCGCGCGTACAGGATTGACGGGATGGCCGCGGTCGACGCGTTCGAGGTCGATCACCCGGACGCCCAGGCCACGAAGCGCGACCGGTTAGAAGCGGTGTTCGGGGCGGTCCCGAGTCATGTCACCCTGGTCCCGGTCGATTTCGACCTGCAGTCACTAGAAGCTGCCCTCGACGGCGCCGGCTTCGATCCCGGCCAGGAAACGCTGTTCGTCTGGGAAGGGGTCACCCAGTACATCACCGAAGCCGCGGTGGACTCGACGCTCCGGACGGTCGCCGAAACTACCGGTGGCGGGCGACTCGTCTTCACCTACGTCGAGGAGCGGATCCTCGAGGGGAGTGGCCTGACGGCCGTGGACGAGGCCATTCTCGAGATGGTCGAGCGTCAGGGCAATCCCTGGGTGACGGGCTTCGACCCCGGCCAGATCGGCCCCTTCCTGGCTGCCCGCGGGCTGGACGTGCAGGTAGACGTCGGCGCCGAGGACTACCGACGCCGGTATCTCGAGCCGATCGACAGAGAGATGCGCCTCTTCGAGGGCGAGCACGCGGTTGTGGCGACGATCCAACAGGGGCCGTCCGCAGACTGACTGCGCTCCATCTGGTCATTCGATCACGATCTCGATCCGCCGCCCATTCTAGAATGTGCTCCATCGGACACCCGTTGGAGCATATGCCTGACCTTTTCCCACCCATTCTAGAATGTACGCGGAGCGGGCCGGGAGGCTGCCCGACGCCGCGGGTCAGGACTCGCGCCGGTAGAGGATCACGAGGACGACGATCAGCACGACCTGGACCGCCTTGTCGCCGAGACCCAGCGGGGAGAAATCCGGTGCGTTCACCACGTACCAGGCGGGTATCTGCCCGCCCGTGAACGGGATCCCGAGGAGGTAGAGCAGCCGGCGCCGGTAGTCCGCCACGAAGGCCACGATGGCGCCGATGAAACCGAGCCCGGCGACCAGGAAGGCCCATCCCATCGGTTCGGGGATGAAACTCACCGCGAGCCAGAGGTGGATGACGCCTGTCACGGCCGCGAGGAGGATGGCCAGCCAGTGCAATCCGGTGAGCGATTCGGTCTGGAGCCAGGACGACTGCGTCTCGGTTGCCATACGTCTACATGCACCAAAGACCGCATCAATCTATGGTTTGATTGACGTGTTGCCGAATCGACGCGGCGAAGCGGTCGGGGTGGAAACGGTCTCCATACCGGGCGGGTGCGTCGGGTCGCCGGAGCGCCTCGCTCACGAGATCGACCGCCTCGTCGAGGTCGGTGAAGGTGCGGTCGTCCTGGACGATCTCCTGCTGCCCACCACTCGCGGGGACGAAGGCATCCATACCCGCCGAGACGTACTCCGCGACTGCCATCCCGAAGTGCTCGCCCGCCTTCATGTTCAGCCCGTAGCGGTGCGAGCACAGGAGGCCCTCGACTCGCTCCCGTGAAACGTTCCGCTCGAGCGTGACGTGGGGCCGGTCCTGGGCCGCCCACGCCACGCGGGCGACGTAGCGTCGGTAGGCCCGTGGGGCCGACCCGACGATGTGTAGATGGACTTCGGGACCCTGCTCCCGGACTGCGTCGACGAGCGAGATAGCCTCGAGAATCCGCTTGTCCGGGGCGAGGCGCCCCAGCAGGACGATGCCTGGCTCCCGGTCCTTCCAGGATTCCTCGCACTCGATCGGTTCGACCGGGGGATACACCACGGCGGGACGGGTGTCGTAGATAGCCTCGACCCGGTCGGCCGTCCACTCGGAGTTGGCGAGGAGCGTCGTCGAACCGTCGATAGCGCCCGGTTCAGGCCCCGCAAGGTGACTCCAGATGGAATCGAGGCGGTCGGCAGTCCTCCCCTCGAGTCGCCGGCGATTGAACTGCGGCTGGTGGATATACTGCACGGAGGGGATGGGGAGGGAAAGCTCGTTCGCGGTGCTCACCGCCACGTCGAAGTCCTGGAGTCGGGGTCGGGCGAATCGGTGGAGGAGGACGGTCCGGAACGCCAGCTGGGCACCGACCCACGGCGCCAGCCCCGACAGTCCGCGTGCCACCAGTCCGGACCCCGGCGGCATCCTGACCGTCACGTCCTCGAGCGACACGTCGAATCGCTCCGCGAGTTCGCGTGGAGCCGTGGTCGAGATCGTGAAAAGCGTGACTTCGTGATCGGCCTGCAGGGCTTCGCAGGTCGCAAGGCAGACCGCGTCCGCGCCGCCCTGGAAGTCGAGAGTGTTGTGCAGGACGGCGACCCTGGCCATGGCCCCGGCTTGGACCGGCCGGACAATAACTCCGCGGCCTCCACATTTTTGCTCTGGGGCGCGAATCGAGGGTCGTGGACTGCGTATTCGTGGGAGCTGGGGCCGTCGCGACCCGCTACGCGGCGGGGCTCCCGGACTCGCCGCTGGACCTCGTCGGGGTCGCCGACCTGGACGTCGGGCGGGCCGAGTCACTCGCAACGAGCAACGATGCAGCCGCCTACGGGAGCCTCGACGAGATGCTCGAGGCCGAACCAGCCCCGCTCGTGGTCAACCTGACGAGTCACGGCGCCCACGCCGGGGTCACCGAGCGGGCGCTCGCGGCGGACCGTCACGTCTTCACGGAGAAACCCCTCGCCCTCGAGACCGAGCGAGCAGCCGAGCTGGTCCAGACTGCTGCATCGTCGGGATTGGGCCTGGCAGCGGCCCCCATCTCCCATCGGGCTCCCACGCAACGACACGCAGCCAGCTTCCTGGCGGACGGCCGGTTCGGCCAGATCAGGCTGGGCTACGCCTACGCGCACGTCGGCCGAGTCACGGAGTGGCACGACGATCCCGACTCGTTCCTCGCGGTCGGACCCCTCTACGACGGCGCAGTCTATCCACTCTCGCTGCTGGTGGCCTGGTTTGGGCCCGTAAAGCGGATCCGGACCGCTGACTCGCTGGACGTCTGGCCGGAGCGGGAGCCACGGGACCCGGAGGCCGATTCGCACGTGGAGGCCACGCTCGAGTTCGCCAGGGGCCCCGTCGTCCGCCTCGCCGCGAGCTTCTACGCCCCACACCGGAGCCGGGAGTTCTACAGCCTCGAACTCCACGGCGACGACGGGTCACTCTACCTCGGCGACGTGGGTGCACTCGACACGGCGGTCGAGCGGCTGCAGGTCGCCGGCTCGGGCCGTGACTACGTCCCGGCGCCCATCCCGTATCCGACCGACCCGATCGAGTACCTCGCCGGCCCTGAACGCCTCGCCGCGGCCGTGGAACGGGGCGAATCGCCCACCCACTCGGGCAAGCGCGCCGCCCACGTGGTTGGAATAATTTCTGCGATAGAGCGGGCCGCCGCAGATGGCGGACCAGTGCCGGTCGAGGGGTCGGAGCCTCCGGCTGTCTCGACCACCGCAACGGGATGGACGCCCGATCAGGCGGTCGAAATCAGGGCCTCAGACGGGGGCGGTCCGGGGGACCTGAGAGCCGCCGCCCTCGACCTCCCGCCGATCGGCTTCGGCTGTTCGCGCTACCGCGACGGCGAGTACGTCGACCGAATCGAGTCCATCGCGACCGCCCTCGACGCGGGCTACCGGCTCTTCGATTCGGCCGAACTGTACGGCAACGAACACCGGATCGGCGACCTCCTGGCCGCGCCCGGCAGTCCCGATCCCAGCTCGCTGTTCCTCACGAGCAAAGTCTGGAACACCAATCACGGACACGTCGCGGCGGCCTGCGAGGGCAGTCTCGCGCAGCTGGGGCTCGACGCGATCGACTGTTACATGCTCCACTGGCCGGATTCGTGGGAATACCAGGGCTCCCTCGAGCGACTCGCCGAGCGGCCCCCGGCCGAGCAGGAGGCCCTGGCCTTCCCGACGGACGAAGCGGGGGACCCGGCCACCGTGGACCAAACGCTCGAGGAGACCTGGGCCCGGATGGAAGGACTCCACGACCGGGGCCTCGCTCGTAGTCTCGGGGTCTGTAACGTCTCGCTGGACCAGCTCCGGACCATCACCGCAGAGGCGCGGATCCAGCCCGCCATCGTGCAGGTGGAGAGCCACCCCTACGATCCGAAGCCGGACCTCGTCGAGTGGTGTCACGACCGGGGGATCCGGGTCATGGCCCATTCGCCACTGTCCGCGCCCGGACTCCGCTCGGAGCCGATCATCGAGGAGATCGCGGCCGATCACGGCATCTCGCCAGCCGCGGCGATCGTGGCCTGGAACGTGGGGCGAGGAGTGGTCCCGATTCCGTCGAGCAACGATCCCGAGCACATCGTCGACAACCTCGCCGGCGCCGCCCACCGACTCTCGCCGGCCGAAACCGAACGGATCGCTGCCCTCGCGGACCCGTCCTTCGAGCGATGACCGGGGCCACCACCGTCGGAGCCGGCCTGCGACGCTCCTTCGGACTGGTTTCGGGGACCTTCGTGGTCGCACTCCTCGCTATCGCGGTCGGGGCGGCCTACGTCGAGAGCGGCTCCACGGCGCTCCGGTGGCTCGGACCAACGGGCGCCGTCGCCGGCTTCGAGCTGTGGTTCCTCCGGCGACACCTCGATTCGAATCACCCGGACGGCGCTGCTGGGAACCAGTTCGCCAGGCTCGGAGCCGGGAACCTGGTCACGCTCGTCCGCGGCGGGGCATTCGCCGCCATCGCCGGCTTCGCGCTCCTGGAACCCGTGGGGCTGGTGGCCTGGCTGCCAGCTGCGCTCTACGCGACCGGCTCGGCGCTCGACTGGATCGACGGGCTGCTGGCGAGGTGGAGCGGACACACGACCGTCCTGGGCGAGAAACTCGACATGGCCTTCGATACGCTCGGGTTCGTGGTCGCGCCCGTGGTCGCTGTGATCTGGGGCCGGCTCCCCATCTGGTACCTCTCCCTGTCGGCCGCCCGGTATCTCTTCCGGGCCGGCAAGGCAGCCCGACGCAGGCGGGGCCGCCCGGTCTACGACCTCCCGGAAAGCCGCGTTCGGCGGCCCCTCGCGGGCCTCCAGATGGCGTTCATCGCGTTCGCGCTCGCCCCGATACTGGCCCCGTCGACCGTCCACGCGCTCGCGGCGGTGGTCCTGCTCCCGTCGCTTTCCGTGTTCGCGAGGGACTATCTCGTGGTCGCGGGCCACGTGAATGGGGGGAACAATAATAACTGAGCCCTGACTCTTTTTCCTGTGAACAGTGAACGGCGGGGCTGGGGGCGTCCCGCAGACCGCGCAGTGCCCGCAAGGGGGCCGGTCGGAGCACACGTGCGGGCCGACGGTTCGGTATTCCCTGCACCTCCCCGCTGGTGCTCGATTCAGTGGACCGACACGTGACGATGAAGACCGACACCCTGTACTTTACGGCGCCGCGTTCGACGGCGATCAGGTCCCGTTCGGTCGAGATGGGGCCCGAGGAGGTCCTCGTCTCGACGGACTACTCGGCGATCAGCGCCGGCACCGAGATGCTACTCTACCGGGACGAAGTCCCGGCCGACCTCCCTGCAGACGCGACCATCGAAACGCTCTCCGACGATCTCTCGTATCCGATCCGGTACGGGTACGCCGCTGTCGGAACCGTCCAGGATACCGGGGGAGCCGTGGAGGATGACTGGGAGGACACGCGTGTCTTCGCGTTCAATCCCCACGAGTCCCGGTTCGTCGCCGATCCAGCCACGCTGGTTGCGGTCCCAGAAGACGTCTCACCGGCCGAGATGACCCTCTTGCCCACCCTCGAGACCGCCACCTCCCTGGTGCTGGATGGTCGCCCGCGAATCGGCGAGCGAGTCGTGGTCTTCGGTGCCGGGGTCGTCGGGCTTCTGACGATCGCGCTGCTCTCTCGGTTTCCGCTGGACCGACTCGTCGCCGTAGAACCCATCGAGGCACGGCGCAAGCGCGCCCTGGCTTTCGGCGCAGACGAGGCCGTGTCCCCGGACGGCGTCCCATCCCTGTTCGACGCGGAGGATGTGGACGACCCATCGGGTGCCGACCTGCTCTATGAACTCTCGGGCCGTCCCGCCGCGCTCGACGATGCGCTGGACGCCACCGGATACGATTCCCGTGTGATCGTCGGGTCGTGGTACGGGACGAAACCCGTGGGCCTCGACCTCGGGACCGAGTTCCACCGCAACCGCATCTCCCTCGCGTCGAGCCAGGTCAGCACCCTCGCGCCGGAGACGACCGGCCGGTTCAGCAAGGACCGGCGGCTGGACGTCGCCCTCGACCGCCTGCGAGAGATCGAGGTCGCGTCCCTCATCACCCACCGGATCCCGTTCGGGGACGCCCCCGATGCGTACCGGCTGCTGGACGAATCCCCCGAGACCGCAGTCCAGGTGCTTCTAACATACGAATGACGACCCATACCCAGGCCCGTGAGGGCTACGAACTCGCCGTACAGCGGGACGTGATCGCCCAGCACGTTCTCACGGTCCCGGACCCGGGGCCCGAGGGCGACCTCCACAGCCACCAGTACCGACTCGAGATCCGCTTTTCCGGGCCCGAACTCGGCGAGTACGGCTACCTGGTTGACATCGACGCAGTGAACGAGGTCCTCGATCAGGTCCAGGAGCGCTACGCCGACGCCGTGCTCAACGACCTGCCGGAGTTCGAGGGGAATCCGAGCGTCGAGCGATTCGCCCGGAACGTGGGAGACCGCATCGAGACCCACCTCGAGGACCCGACACCGGAACACCTCTCGGTCCGGATCTGGGAGGACGAGGAGGCCTGGGCGAGCCACGAGCGGGCGCTGGGCGAATGAGCGGGCCCGCAGGCGACCACTCAGCTGGGACCGCAGGCGGTCCAGCAGGCGCGGGACCGGTATGAGCCACGCCGAGCCGCGGTACCTCGAAGCCAAGCGCACGGTGGACGACCGGTCCCTGTCCCGCCGGGTCCGGGACCGGTTGCTAGAATCGCTCGTCGCGCAGCCCCGGGTTCTCGAGGCTGGATGTGGGACCGGGACGATGGTCCCGCGACTGTATGAATGGGGGCTGGAGTCGGGGATCTACGTCGGGGTCGACCAGTCCGAGACGGCCGTCTCGGTGGCCCGTGAACTGCGGCCGGCCGAGTTCCGCTACGAGGGGGCCGACCCCGTCGCGAGCCAGGGCGAGACAGATTTCCTCGTCGGCGATCTCTCGGTCCGCTTCCAGATCGGCGACGCCCTGTCGGCGTTTGCGGATTCCCCTGGGGCCGACCTCCTCGTCGCGAGCGCGTTCGCCGATCTGGTCCCGATTTCCGCCGTGCTCGATCTCGTCGAGTCCGCAGTCAGGCCGGGCGGCCTCGCCTACCTACCCATCAGCTTCGACGGCGGCACCATCTTCCAGCCGGACCATCCCGCCGATGAAGCTGTCGAACAGGCATACCACACGGCGATCGACGCAGAACCGGGCCGTGATTCGCAGGCGGGTCGCCACCTCGCAGAGGCGCTTCGGTCCGCCCCAGGCGACCTGCTCGGGATGGGATCCTCCGACTGGATCGTTCGACCCAGGACGGGCGGCTATCCGGCCGACGAGCGGTTCTTCCTCGGTCGCATCCTCGACTTCGTCGAAGCGGCTATCCTGGACACGGAGAGCCCGCGAGAACCGGTCGCCGACGCCGCGGACTGGGTTGGGACCCGACGGGACCAGCTCGCGGCCGGCGAGTTGACGTACGTCGCCCACCAGTACGATTTCCTGTACCGCCGCCCCGAGGGATGAGCTTTTTTCGCCATCGGACGGAGGGCTGGGTATGTACGAAGTCGAGATGAAGGTCCGCGCCGACCTGGCTGCAGTCGCGGCGGCACTCGAGGACGCCGATGCGACGCATCTCGGAACCGTCGAACAGACCGATACCTACTACGACGCGCCCCACCGGGACTTCGCGGCGCGGGACGAGGCGTTGCGTCTCCGCGAGGAACGTGAGGAGGGGGCCGTCGACGTGGCGATGACCTACAAAGGCCCGCTCGTCGAGAGTGCCTCGAAGACACGCCGTGAACTGGAGACCGGGATCGATGACGGAGCCGTCATGGCAGCCATGCTAGACGCGCTGGGTTTCTCCCCCGCCGAGACCGTCGAAAAGCGACGGCGGCGATACGAACTCGAGGGGTTCGTGGTGACCCTCGACGAGGTGACGGGACTGGGCGACTTCGTGGAGATCGATGCCGAAGCGACCGAGGACGCCATCGAACCGACCCGTGAGCGGGCCGTGGAGATCCTCGAAGCCCTCGGACTCGATCCGGCCGAGCAGATCAGGGCCTCGTACCTCGAACTGCTCCTCGAACACGAGTGAGCGGGCGACCGGCTGACGGGCGCCGCTGACAGCGGTCCCGGGCCCCATGGCACGCACCCACAATGCGTGGCGCGCATATTCGACAGTGCAGAAGTTTTCGCAAGTTATACGACGCGCCGTCGGGTACCTCCGGCAATGACCGATCGAAACATCCGCGTGCAGGCCCTCGATCGCGGCGCCGTCGAGGACCAGGAGATCGAGATCGTCGAGCGGAAGGGGATCGGCCACCCCGATTCGATCTGCGACGGCATCGCGGAAGCCGTCTCCAGGGCCCTCGCCCGGACCTACCTCGACCGGTTCGACACTGTCCTCCACTACAACACCGACGAGACCCAGCTGGTCGCGGGGAGCGCGGCCCCCGCATTTGGGGGCGGCGAGGTCATCGAACCGATCTATATCCTCCTCGTCGGCCGCGCGACCAAGGAGTACCGCGGCGAGGCCATCCCCGTCGACTCGATCGCTCTGGAAGCCGCTCGGGACTACCTCCGAGAGACGCTGCCGAACCTCGACCTCGAGACCGACGCCATCGTGGACGTGAAACTCGGCGAGGGCTCCGGCGACCTCCAGGAGGTCTTCTCCGAGGACGGTCGCACAGTGCCCATGGCAAACGACACGAGTTTCGGCGTGGGACATGCTCCGCTCACAGAGACCGAACGGATCGTCTACCATACAGAACGGCGGCTGATCGAGGAGTTCGGCGACGATCACCCCGCGCTCGGCCAGGACATCAAGGTCATGGGCAAACGCGAGGGCAACACCATCGACCTGACCGTGGCCGCGGCCCTGGTAGACCAGTTCGTCCCGAACATGGAGGCCTACACCGCGGAAGTCGACGCCATCCGCGCGTTCGTCAACGAGTTGGCCTACGAGTACACCGACCGCGAGGTTCGCGTGCACGTCAACACGGCCGATGATCCAGCGGAAGGGGCGATCTATCTCACGACCACCGGGACGAGCGCTGAGCAGGGCGACGACGGTTCCGTCGGGCGAGGCAATCGCGCGAACGGGCTCATCACGCCCAACCGCTCGATGTCGATGGAAGCCACGAGCGGGAAGAACCCCGTCAATCACATCGGGAAGATCTACAACCTGCTGTCGACCGACATCGCCCAGGACGTCGTCGCCGCGGTCGACGGCATCAAGGACCTCCGCGTGCGTCTGCTCAGCCAGATCGGGAGTCCCATCGACCAGCCCCAGGTGGCCGACATCCACGTCGTGACGGAATCGGGCGTGACACTCGGAGACGTCGAGCCCGAGATCCGAGGGATCGTGGACGAGCGGCTGGCCCACGTCCACGAGACCACCGAGGCCGTCATCGACGGGGATTTATCCACCTTCTGAGCGGTCATCGACGGCGAACTCGCGGCCTTCTGAGCAGTTGTCGACTCGATCGCCTCCGTGCCCTCCCGGCAGTCCCGAGAGCGAGCTCGCCAATCCCGAAGGTTGCTTAGGGACCGGGGTCGAAGCCTTTGTCGAATGGTCCCGCCAGGCGCGGACGTCGTGCTCGTCAGGCACGGGGACATCGGGGTGAAATCCGGGCGCGTCCAGTCCTGGATGGAGGAACGGCTCAAGGAGAACGTGGCCGCCATGCTCGAGGCGCGCTCCATCGACGCGCAGGTCGACCGGGAGTGGGGACGGCTCTACGTCCGCACGGACGAGCCCGGGGCCGCCGCGGCCGCGATCGCCGACGTATTCGGAGTGGTCTCTGCCAGCCCCGCGCGGACCGTCGAATCGGAACTGGACACGATCGCCGACGCCCTCGCGGAGACAGCGGAGGCGGCCTACGCGGAGGGGACCTTCGC
>Ga0207797_1000114_pt1 | contig 56295 bp, 49 predicted proteins | sample PRCRCaboRojoPR_6_FD_187275 | JGI IMG/M metagenome (GOLD analysis project Ga0207797, IMG submission 187275) | Marine sediment microbial community from Cabo Rojo, Puerto Rico - PR CR 10% Liquid 1 (SPAdes) | ecosystem: Environmental > Aquatic > Marine > Coastal > Sediment | place: Cabo Rojo, Puerto...
GCCAGCGTTCTGGTGGTGGAGAAGGACACGCCCGGCTTCTCCTTCGGCAAGAAGGAAGACAAGATGGGAATCCGGGGATCCACCACCCGCGAGCTCATCTTCGAGGATTGCCGTGTGCCGGCGGAGAACCTCCTGGGTCGGGAGGGAACCGGATTCATCACTGCCATGAAGACCTTCGACGCCTCTCGGCCCGGGGTGGGCGCGCAGGCCCTGGGAATCGCCCAGGGCGCCCTGGACCTGGCCGTGGATTACGCCATCGGCCGCAAACAGTTCGGCCACCCCGTCTCCTCCTTCCAGGGTCTCCGCTTCATGCTGGCCGACATGGCCATGAGCGTGGAGGCGGCCCGGGCCCTGATCTACGCCGTGTCCCGGCACATCGACTCCGGGTCCAAGACCCGGCCCACCATGTACTCGGCCATGTCCAAGTGCTTCGCCGGAGACATGGCCATGGAGGTGACCACGAACGCCGTGCAGGTCTTCGGAGGCTACGGCTACATGAAGGATTATCCCGTGGAGAAGTACATGCGGGACGCCAAGATCACCCAGATCTACGAAGGCACGAACCAGATCCAGCGAGACGAGATCAGCAAGATCCTCATCGGGGAGCACGTCTCCGGACAAGCCCGGTAGCGGAGGGATCGGAGCCAGTTCGGAGGGAGAAAGGTTTCAGGAGCCCGTCCTTCCGGGCCCCTTCGGGACCTCCCCCCGGATCCAGCGGGCCACCTGGCGCTGAGCCGCTGCCTGACCACGGTAGAAGCCCAGGAGGAAGAAGGAGCCGGCCAGGAGCCCGTTCACCAGGATTTCACCCGAAGAATAGGGGAGGGTCAGGGGGGCCCCGGCCAGGGCTCTCTCCGCCAGGCCGTAGATGGGGAGCAGGATGCCGGCCACCAGGAGAAGGAGGTTCAGGGCACTCTCCCCCATGGCCACCCACGGGGCGCTGGCGGGCCTAAGATAGGTGAGGACTCCGAGAGCACTGAGGGCCAGATAGTAGAGGAAACGGTGGAGGGGATCCGGCAGGAAAACCGTTCGGAGCTCCACGCCCCACCACAGGCCCACGAGGAAGAAGAGGGGAGAGCCCAGGTAGTAGGACTGGATGATTCGAAGCGTCGTCACGTCTCGGAGTCTCAGATCGGGTCGGGGATCGAACCGTGAGTCCCGCACATCGACGGGCGGAGGCCGGGGCCTGGAGGGCCCGTCTCCTGGAAGTCATCTTCGAGGCCGACAGCCCCCGGGGCAAGGCCTTCGACCCGGCCCCACCATGATCCTGAACTGCGGGATCATTGCCCTTGCCGAGGGGATGGTGACCGTGGAGACGGCCGGCCAGAGACGCCTGGAAGGAGGTGGGCGGGTCTGCCCCGGGTCCGGGCTCCGGAGACACGCCGCCGATGTCCGCTACTACCGGGACTCCGGCCGACCACAGAAGGGTGTGGGGCCCGCAGTGGACAGTTTCTGTTGGAGATGGACACAGCGTCAACTTGAAGGAAGGCTCCCGGGCGGCGTATGTTCCGAGGTGCGGGACGGAGGGAGTACGCAAGGGAACCATTGGAACGGAGAGAACAGCATGCGCTGGATCACCGTGTTCACGGCTTTCGCGATGGTCTCGGCGGGATGTGGCGACCAGGAGGCGGCTCAGGAGGAGGCGGAAACCCAGGCCGGGCCCGACTCCGCAGCCATCGCCATGGATGCCTACGACCCGGCGGCCTTCGACACCGTTACCTGGGACTCACAGCAGGCGGCCCTGGAGCGGGGCCAGGTGGTCTATCAATTCAGCTGCCGCAAGTGCCACGGGGAGGAGGGACTGGGCGATGCGGACTTTGTCCGGGGGGGAGACACCCTGAGGCCACCGTCCTTCCAGGCTGAGGACTGGACCTACGCCGGAGACAAGGAAGGCGTCCGGCAGCAGGTCTTCGTGGGAACCGCCGAAGACATGCCCCACTGGGGTCTCGTGGGCTTGCCGCCGAGAGACATCGACGCGGTGGCCATCTACATTCTGGAAGGTCTGCGGGCGGAAGAAGGAAACTAGCCCCCGGGACTGGACACCTGCGGGGAACACTGTCGTCCCCACCTCCGGAAGCCCCGGCGGGGTGAGTCATACCCTGCCGGGGTTTTCCTTCGTCAGTGCTCCCCGGCCATCTCCTCCGACGCCCGCCGGACCAGTGTGGCGTGTCGTCGCCACAGATATCCTCCGGCTGCGATCCCCGCCAGGGCGTTGGCCAGGAGGATGGGAGACCAGGAGAGGAGATGGGCCAGCTCCGAGGCCAGGACTCCCATCACCACCACGCTGTAGATGAAGCCCATGAGGAAGATGAAGAAGACCACGTACCACAGGGGCTGGTTCTTCTCGGTCTGGAAGACGAGCCAGGCCGCTCCCAGGCCGATGAGCACGGACACGACCATGTGGACCCCGTTGTAGGCGATGATGGGGGCGGGACCCTGCAGGACCGATGCCGCCTCCCGGACGCCGAAGAAGAGGGCAGATCCCAGGAGGGCCGGGGTGTGGAAAGGATCGTGCCCGGCCGCCAGGTTCGTGATCAGGAAGAAGACCACCACGGTGAAGTAACCCACCAGGCCTGTCACCAGGCCCTCCACGAGCCAGGAAGCTCTGTCCTCCATTCCTCTCTCCTTACTTGCGTACTTGCGTGCGACAGGGCTTCGGGCCTTTAGAAGGCTGTTGAGAGATCATGCCTGTCAGGGATCAGAATTCCAGGAGGACCCTCCGCACCGCTCTCACAAAGGCGCGGCGGTCCTTCGGGCTCCCCTGGAGTCGCTTCCGGAGCGCCTCGCTGAGCTCCAGCTGCGCTCCCCCTCCCTCCCTTCCACGGTTGCAGAGGTTCCGGGGATCCACCCCCGCGAGCCCCCTTCGAGGCTCCCTGAGGCCAAACCCCGCGTCCTCCAGCCTCCGGGCCAGAGCTTGCCGGAGCCGTCGAGACCCTCCCCCCACCATGACGAACGCCCCGTCCCGGCTCCTCTCCCCGTGAATGGCCAGGACCCGCCGGGCCCGAGCCACGGCCTCCAGAGCCACGGGCTCGTCGAATCGATGACTGGTGATGTGGAGAGAGGTCCCCCGGCTGCCATGCCGATCCTCCGAGAGCCCCTGAAAGGTATAGAAGGAAAGATCCCCTCCCGCCACCGCCCGGGCAAGCTCCGTGGTGTAGGGTTCGATCCATCCCCCGTGAGGCGCCATGACCAGGGGGGCGCTTCCCCGGGGGATGTACTCCCGGCTCCAGTCCCGACCCTCCACCTCCCGGGCCTCGAGCTCCCGGAAGCTCCGGTAGGCGTCCCGCAACTCAGCGCATCCGGTTCCGGTTCTCCAACCACCGCCGGCCCAGGGGGCCGCTTCGCCAGAGCTGTTGCTCCCGGCGACGGTCCACCAGGCTCGTCTTCCTCCTGGTCAGCCAGCTCCCCGCCGCGAGACTGGCCACGGAGAGAATCAGGGCGGCCAGCCCCATCCACAACAGCGTGCCCCGCCCCCGGTCCAACGCCAGGAAGATGAGAACCACTCCCATAACGAAGAGGACACCTCCCAGGAGGAACACCCTGCTGGCTGTGGATAGCATGACGTCACCCGTTCAGGAACCAGATGGCGAAGTTCAGGACACCGGCAAAGGTAACCCACAGCAGATACGGCGTCAGCAGCCAGCCGGCCAGGGTCCGGATCCGGAAGAAGAGGACCGTGGTCCAGATCAGGAACGCCAGGAGGACCAGGAGCTCAAGGAAAGCCCAACCCGGGGCCTCTGCAGCGAAGAAGACGAAAGACCACAGACCGTTGAGCAAGAGCTGCACCCCGTAGAGGGTCAGCGCCTTCCGGACCCTCGGGCTCCTGACACCCTCCTCCCAGACCAGGAAGGCGGCCAGCCCCATGAGGACGTAGAGAAGCGTCCATACAGGGCCGAATACCCAGGAGGGAGGATTGAACGATGGCTTTGTCAGCCCGGGATACCAATCCTGGACGCCCTGGGCCGTAGCCCAACCTCCTGCCGCCCCCACCATGAGGGGCAGGAGGAGGCTGATCAGGAAGCGGAGCACCCTCATCCAGCCGCGTTTGTCTTCCATCGCCTGTATCTACCCTCCTCCACGCCGGCCGATCCCGGGTACCGGCGAGACCGTCCGGGTCCGAAACTCCCGGACCGGCCAGAGGGCTGGGCCTCCTCAGCTGTTCTCCCGGTCCACGGCGGCCTGTAGGCGAGTGGGAAACTCCGGGATGGCGGCCCGGACCCGGACCCAGGAGGACATGAGGGGGGCTCCGATGGGATCTTCCCGAAAGGAGAACTGGGCCGTCTTGAGACACTGGGCAAAGGTCTCTACCGCCTCCACCTCCTCGTGCCGGTCGTAGGCCAGCCCGTTCAGCTGGGCCAGCGCATTGTACTGTTCGATGGCCAGACGGGAAAAACGGAGGTAGCTGGCCAGCAGGGTGTCGAAGAGGGACTTGGAGAGGACCATGCCTCCCTGGGCCAGGATCCCGAAGAGGGTGGTGGCAATGTCCGTAGCCATCCGCACCAGACCCGCCTGAGGGTTGTCCTTGGAGAGCTGCTGGTGCTTGTGGTGGTACGTGTCGGCGATCTCCACCTGGCACACCCGGTGCACGGTGGTATGCTCGTGGACCTCCCCCAGGAGGGAGACCTCCAGGCCCCAGGTGGGGGAGATGCGAACCGTCTTGGCCAGGTTTCGGACGAAGGCGAATTCTCCGGAGAGGGGGTAGCGGAAGCTGTCCAGGAAGTGGAGGAAGGCGACGTCGCCCAGCAACTGGCGAAGAGCCCGAACCAGGGGTGTGAAGAACAGACGGGTCACCCTGCCGTGCAGCTTCTCCTCCACCCGGGAGTAGTAGCCCTTGCTGAACTCGAAATCGATGCCCGGGTGAGCGATGGGGTAGACGAGCCGGGTGAGCATCTCCCGGCGGTAGTTCACGATGTCACAGTCGTGAAGGGCCACGGTGTGGACATCCTTGTCCGCCAGGGTGTAGCCCAGAGACATCCACACACCCCTTCCCTTCCCCTGCTCGGCGATGTCGAAATCCGCCTCTTCCAGCTCCCGGAGAAAGCTCTGGATAGTGGGCCCGTCATTCCACAGGACGCTGACCTCCGCCGGGAGCTCGGACATGATCTCCAGGACCCGGTGGAACTCGCTCTCCGTGGCTCGATCCAGGGAAAGGACGATGCGGTGGAGGTAGTCGGCCTCCTTCAGCTCTTCCACGATCCGGGGCATGGCCGGACCCTCGAACTCGGAGTAGAGAGCCGGAAGGATGAGGCAGATCTTCTGCTGCTGGGAGAACCCCTTGATCTCCCTCTCGATATCCGCTACCGGCCGATCCTTCAGGCGCTGGAGAGTAGAGATCACCCCGTTCTGGAAGAAATCTGCCACGTGGTCCCTCCCGGACCGGTGGAGGCGTCAGGCCTCCCCGTTGTACCGCTTCCGAAGGTAGCGCCGCAGGCGCCGGAACTCCCGGGCCTGCAACCGGATCTCCACCTCCGACTCTTCGTGGTCCAGGTCCAGGGTGTAGCGGATGAAGGAGGCCACCCGGGCAAAGAAGAGGGGCTTGAGAGCCTCCACCACGGCCTCGTCCTGCCCCGAGGAGTCGAAAGCGTAGAGGAGATCGTACACCGTCCGGGTCCAGAGGGTCGAGGTGAGGCGCATCCTGCCGGAAACCATGATCTCGTCGATCTTGTCGAAGACCATGGGAGTCAGGTACTCCCTGAGATTCCGCCGCTGGTCCTCGTAGCCGTCCAGAGCCGTCTCCTTGATGGCTTTGTAATCCACCGGCAAGGCCTGGGGCTCTTCCAGGCGCTTGTCTCCGTAGGTCCTTTCCGTGGCCGCACCGCCGTTGCTCCAGCGCCAGTCCGCCCGATGATCCACCAGCATGGAAAAGAGGGTGTTGAGCACCTGGGTGATCATGGGCCCCAGCTTGGGGGCACTGGGCTTGTGGATCTTGGCTCCCAGACGGGTCTGTCCCACCCGGAATCCCCCGAAGAGAGCCGACAGGGTCAGGAAGATGTCGATCCCGTACTCGTGGGTGGTGTCTTCCCAGTCCTGGGCCAGGACCGCCGATGCGAAGCGGGTGGAGAGCCCGAAGTCCCCTCCGATGGGCTGCCTTACTTCCCGTCCTGTGAGACCGTAGATGAGAGGATAGCAGATGTGGTTCGTGATGGCGCCGTCGTACTCGTTCCGGGAGTAGACGGGGGTCACGTAGTCTGCGCCCTGGTTCATCACCGGTGAGGCCAGGTCATCCACCCAGTCCGGGCCGATGCTCTCCAGGTCCGCGTCCACGCACACGATCCCCTTCGCCTTCAGGGCAACCGCAGCCTGGAAGAGGTTCAGGAAGTTGTTCCCCTTCCCCCGGACGCCGGGGGGCGTGGAGAGGTAGTACTTGGGGCTCTCGGTTTCGGCGCCCAGGAAGGCACCCTTGGTATCGTCCTGGGAATCGTTGTCCACGTTCAGGATCAGGCCCTTCTTGTCCGGGAAGAAGGTCCGGAGACCCGCGTCGACCTGTTGAGCCACGAAGGCGATGTTGTCCGCTTCGTTGTAGGAAGGGATGCCAACGACCAGGTCTACCGGGCCCAGGGCATCCAGCTCCTTCCGGATCTCCTCCGGGTCCGTGGCAACAAAGTCGAGGGTATCGGGAATGGTGGCGATGGATTCCATATCCAGGAAGTCCTGAGTCTTGTTGCGTCTTGGTGCCGGGCTCCAGCAAGCCCGTTTTCAGCGTTAACAGAAGGTAAGCCGTCGCCCGATCTACACAATCCCGTCCAGGATCCGTTGCAGGGCCTCGTTCCAACCGGCGCTCCCCGGCTTTCTGGCACGGACCACATCGTCCCGGGAGATCTCCGGGGGGCTCCCGTCGGGGTTGGGCACCACAACCGGCACATCCACGGCCTGGAGCATGGGCAGATCGTTCCGACTGTCTCCCAGGCCGACGGTTCTGCAGGATTCGTTCCAGTACGCCTCGAACGCCTTCCTCACGATGCGCACGGCCCGGCCCTTGTCCTGTCCCTCGTCCATGAGATGGAAGAAGCGGCCCCCCTGAGCAATCGTCAGTCCGGCCTCGCGGGCCCGGGCCTTGAGAGCCTCCAACCTGCCGCCGTCCGGGGGAAGAAAGGGCTCGGTGAACTCCCTGGCCCGGGCCATGCGAGCCCGCCTCTCCGGCAGGCCCGTAGCCTCCTGAACCTCCCGGGGAGACATGTCACCAAAGCCCCTCACGGAAAGATCCTCCGGAAGGTCCTGCAGGAAGGCCCTGATCTCCCGGTAGGGCCTCCCCAGGGTCACGACCCGGTAGTGCTCCCGAGCCCCTGCATGGGGGAGGTCCAGGTGACCGTATTTCGAGGGAAAGAAGATCCCTCCTCCGTTCTCCACCACGAAAGGCTGGACGAGACCCATTCTCTCCTGGAGCTCTTCCACTTCCGGGCGGGTCTTGCTCGTCACCATGATCAGGGGCCAACCCTCCTGCTGGATCCGCTCCAGGGCAGGGAGGGCGCCCTGGAAGGTGTAGTCCCCGTGATCCAGGAGGGTCCCGTCCAGGTCGGTGAAGACCAGACAGCGCCCCGGACTCATCGGGGCCGTCCCACCGGCATGATTCCCAGGGGTCGTTCCCGGTCCTCCAGGCCCAGCACCTCCCTCACCATCTCATCCTGGAACGCCCCCACCATGGTGGTTCCCAGGCCCCGGGCCTCGGACTGGAGATAGATGTTCTGGCCTGCATGCCCCACTTCCATGTGGACGTAACGGATTCCCCGCTCCCCGTATTTCCCGGTGGTGCGCTCGTAGACGCCGGAGAGAACCAGGATCACCGGGGCCTGGGCCATCCAGCTCTGCCGGAGGGCGGCCCGGGCCACCTGGCCTCGGAGGTCTCCCTCCCGAATCCGCTCCACGGCATGGTCCCGGGGCCGGTACCGGTACACGCCGGGCTGCATACTCTCCACGTCTCCCACCACGGCCACGACTTCCAGGGGGTACAGGGCCCCGGCGGAAGGAGCTGTCCGACCCCGATCCCCGTGGGTGATTCCCTGGGCTGCCCAGAGAACCTGGGAGAGGTCGGCCAGGGGCAAGGCGCCGGTGGCAAACTCCCGGACCGAGGTCCGGTCCTGGAGGGTCCTCTCCACGGACACAGTGCCTCGGGTATCCGGCTCCGGCAGGGAGAGGGTCTGACCGTGAACGGGTTCCGGGGATCCGGCGAAGGGGCCCAGGGTCATGATGAGGACTCCCGGAAGGAGCAACAGGGATCGAACGGGGAACCGGGGACGAGGAACGGAGAACGAACCTGGAAATGTCATGCCAACCTCCCGGCGTCCGGGATCCGCTCCGGGACTCGAACGCCCACCTCGCCTGAAGGAAAGAAGGGGGAAGTGCCCCGTTCCTTCGGACACCCCCCCCTTGAGTCTGTTCCTCCAGGAAGTCCCCGGGAGGACCTCCTGGGGCATCCAACCCCTTGGAACGCCTCTCTTACCGTCCTCTCCCGTGCAGATCACCGAAACGATTGTTCACAATGTTGTTGTAGATGGAGCCGAAGGTGAAGGAGAGCCCGGTCCTGAGACTGAACTCATAGTCCGTCTGGAGCTCCCGCAAGCGAATCAGGACCTCTTCGTCCGACACCCCTTCGGCGGAGATGTAGAGCTGATCTCGGACCCGTTCGTAATCTCCGCTGATGTTCCACTCCAGGCCCCTGGTGATGCGAAAACTCAGCCTCCCGCCCACCTCCACACTGTTCTTGTCGAAGTCGTTGAGAAGAGTCTGGGCCGACGCTCCGAAGTTGGCATTCCCCCAGGGCTGTCGGAACCCCAGGCTCCAGCGCAGGGAGGCCTCGGGAACCGTCTCGGAGAGTTTCTCGTAGATGGTCTCCTCTTCGTAGTCGTAGTAGCGGGCGAAGGTGAGGAGCTGGAGGGTCATCCGCCGACGGGTCCACTCCCGGTAGGGAAAGAAGGAGTACTCCAGGCCCCCTCCTCCGGCCACGCTCAGGTCCACGTTCCGGGATGTGCTGGCGTTGCCACTCATCTCCACACCCACGGACCAGCGTTCCGCCACGGAGTAGGCCACCCGGGCCGAGCCCGCCCAGCTCTCCCGGTCGTACGTCCGGGTTCCTTCCGAGAGTTCCACGTCCCGGGTGGAGAAGGAGCCGTAGGCTCCGATGTCGATCTTCCATTTCTCGGTGGTCCGGTCTGCGCTGAAGCGCCCGGAGAAGGACTCCTCGTCCTGCCGGCTCTCCGCCTCCACCTCCACGTTGCCTCCGATGCTGAAGACCCAGTAGTCCCACGGATCGTCTACCTCACCCTGGAGACCCGGGGGCAGGTCCGGGACCTCGGTCCCGGGATCATCCTCCGCCAGGACGGTGAACGGGCCCTGGTAGCCGGCGGCGATGGAGGCCTGGGCCAGGCCCACGGCCAGGACTCCCGTGAGCCCCCGGGTTCGCTCGTCATCCGTGTCCGTGTCGCTATGGGAATACGTGAGCTGCTCCTCGTACCCCTCCAGCTCTTCACGACCCAGGAAATCCAGCACGTACTCCCGGCCCGAGCCCGTGCTCTGACTGGTCATGATCACGTGGAGCTGGGAATCCTGTACGTCCCGGACCCAGCTCACGAAGGTGATTTCGGTTCGGAAATGCCGGGAGTCACAGCCCCAGGTGGCGCATTCCAGGTAGACCCGCAGAGCGCCGTTCCGGCTCTGTGCGGCTTCCTCCTGGGCCCCCGAGGCCAGGGGGACCAGGAGGGAGAGAACGATGAGCGCCAGGGTTGCCGATTTCATTCTTCTTGTCATCTACGCCTCCAGGGGCGTCCTGGACCGGTGCGCCCGGGGGAGCCCACCGGTCTCCGGTGTTTTCGTTTCATATCCGAGAAAACCAACTCTCCCGGGCGCTCCGTCTCATCACCGAAACCGTCCCCGGTCAGATCAACCCGATCTTCACTCGGTCTGGGGCCGGAGGGGAGGGGTGCCGGGAAGACGGATTCCCTTCCGGTACACCGTAGCCGGCTCCGGTTCCGGCGTCTCTTCCCGGGGAGGCGCTCCCACAGGCTCGTCGATCTCCCCATCTTCCGAGACCTTCTCCACTTCCTCGTCCTCTTCCTCCCGGGATCCCAGGAAGACTCGCCTCGTGACGTCGCTCACGTCATCCACCAGGGAGTACATCACCGGCACCAGGACCAGGGTGAGGAAGGTGGCGAAGAGAATGCCCACGATCACGGCCACGGCCATGGGGCCCCACCAGGCCGCCTGGTCTCCGCCCCAGTAGAAATCCGGGTCCAGGGATCCGAAGAGACCGAAGAAGTCGAAGTTCAGACCGATGGCCAGGGGCACCAGGCCCAGGGCCGTGGTCAGAGCGGTGAGGATCACGGGACGGAACCGGGTTTTGCCTCCCTGGACCAGAGCCTCCTTCCGGTCCATGCCGTCCCGGTTCCGGAGGATGTCGATGTAGTCGATGAGCACGATGGCGTTGTTCACGACGATTCCCGCCAGGGAGATGATCCCCACCCCGGTCATGATGATCACGAAGGGCATCTGGAAGACCATCAACCCCATGAACACCCCCACGGTGGACATGATGACCGAGGTGAGGATGATGACCGGCTTCACCACGGAGTTGAACTGGGAGATGAGGATGAACCCGATGAGGGCCAGCGCCGCCAGGAAGGCGGTAGCCAGGAATCCCTGGGCCTCGGCCTGCTCTTCGCTCTCTCCCGTGTACTTCATGGTATAGCCCGGAGGCAGGGCCGCCTGGAAATCTTCCAGGATCGCCCGGACCTCTCCCAGCACCGCATTGCTGTTCTGGCCGGAAGCCACGTCGGAGCCCACCGTGGCCACCCGGTCCATGTCCTTGCGCCGAATGGAGCCCAGTCCCTCACCCACCTGCCAGTCCGCCACGGACACCAGGGGGACCTGGGTCCCCTCTGCCATGACAGTCAACTCCTCCAGAGCGTTGAGCTCACTGCGCCATTCCGGGGCCAGGCGGACTACGATGTCGTACTCGTCGTTGCCGGTCCGGTACTTGGCGGCTTCGATCCCGTTGATGGCTCCCCGGACCGCCATGCCCACCTGGGAGGTGGACAGGCCGTAGAGAGCCGCCTTCTCACGATCCACGTTCACGGCGAGCTCGGGTCGGGCTTCGTCCAGGTCGCTCTCCAGCCCCACGAGCTTCGGGTAGACCGGGGAAGCTTCCAGGATCTCGATGACCTGGTCGGAGAGATCTTTCAGGACCTGGGGATCCTCCCCCACGATCTCGATGTTCACCGGGGCCCCCGTGGGCGGGCCCTCGTCCATCTTGTCCACGGTGACCTCCACGCCGGCCACGCCCTCTCCCACGTCTCCCTGCATCCGGGCCAGGGTCTCGAAGACATCATACTGCCGGTCCTGGAAATCCACGAACGTGATGGTCACCCGACCGTTCTCCGGCCCCGAAGGCCCACCGGCCAGCATGTTTCCACCACCACCTCCCACGGTGGCCACCACGGACTCGGCGTCGCCGAAGCCCTGGAAACCCTCCACCTCCCTCTCCAGTCGCTGGGCGACCTCGTTGGTGAACTCCGCCCGGGTCCCCACCGGGGCCTCCACGTCCACCCAGACCTGCTTGGGGGGAATGGACTCGGGGAAGAACTCCACCCCCTGGTTGAACCTCCCGTACACCGCGAAGGTCACCACCAGGACGACTGCGGCGCCGCCCAGCATGGCCACGCGGTGACGCAGGGCCCACCGGAGCTGCCTCTCGTAGACCCGGAGCATCCGGGGCAACCCCTCTTCCTGGAACCAGTGACCCAACCGGTCCATGACGAAGAAATGGGCGGCCAGAGCCACGGCTCCCAGGAGGAGGAGGAGGAGAGCGGCCACCCAGTTCAGGGCCCCCATGACGATGAAGGCCAGCACCGCGGCGCCGATGATGCTGCGTCGAGCCATCGGCGTCATGGCCTTACGGGGCTCCCGGTCCAATCGGATGTACATGCTGGTAAGGGTCGGGACGATGACCAGGGCCACGAAGAGGGAGCTGGACAGGGTCACGATGAGGGTCAGGGGCAGGTAGCCCATGAACTCCCCCACGATGCCGGGCCAGAACAAGAGGGGCGTGAAGGCCGCCAGGGTGGTGAGGGTGGCGGCGATCACCGGGAGGGCCACCTCTCCGGTGGCCTTCTTGGAGGCCGTGACCTTGTCCCATCCCTCCTCCAGGAAGCGGTAGACGTTCTCCACCACCACGATGGCGTTGTCCACCAGCATACCCAGGGCCAGGATGAGGCTGAACAGGACCACCATGTTCATGCTCACGTCCAGGAGGGCCAACAGGAGAAAGGACAGGAGCATGGAGGTGGGGATGGAGAGGGCCACGAAGAAGGAGGTCCTCACCCCCAGGAAGAAGAAGAGGACGGCCACGATGAGGAGCAGGCCGGAGATGATGTTGTTCTCCAGGCTGCTCACCATCATGTGGATGTCCTCGGACTGGTCTCCGGTGATCTTCACCACCGTGGACGGAGGAAAGAGAGCCTCCATGTCGGCGATCGTGGCTTTCACCGCGTCCGCCGTCTCGATGATGTTCTCCCCGGTCCGTTTGATGATGTCCAGGGTCACCACCGGAGTACCGTCCAGCCGGGCGAAGCTCTCCCGCTCGGCGAAACCGAACTCCACGGAGGCCACGTCACGCACGTAGACCGGTCGGCCCTCCACGGTGGTCACCACCAGGTCCTGGATGACGGTGGGATCCTCGAACTCCCCGTCCACCCGGACCAGGTACTTGAAGGAGCCCACGTCGATGGAGCCGCCAGGGATGTTCACGTTCTCCGTCTGGACGGCCTCGATGACATCCCCCAGGGCCAGACCGTAGAACTTCAGCTTGGCCAGGTCCACGTCCACCTTCACCTCACGCTCCAGTCCCCCCCTGAGGTCCACCCTGAGGATGGAGGGGATCTGCTCCAGCCGCTCCTGGAGATCTTCTCCGATCTCCTTCAGGCGCACGAGCCCGTACTCCCCGGAGAGGTTCACCTGCATGATGGGAACCTCTTCGAAGTTGAACTCCATGATGGAGGGGTCCTCGGCGTCCTCCGGGAGCTCCGGCTTGGCCAGGTCCACCTTCTCCCGGACCTTCTGCAGCGCCACATCCAGATCCACCGAGGTCTCGAACTCCGCCGTGATGTTGGAATAGCCCTCCACGGAGGTGGACGTGAGCTCCTTGATGTCCCCGATGGTGTTCAGCTCCTCCTCCAGGGGACGGGTCACCAGGGTCTCCATGTCCGCCGGTGACACCCCCGCGTAGACGGTGTTCACGGCGATCATGGGAATCTCCATCTCCGGAAAGGACTCCTTGGGAATGGCCCTGTAGGCCAGGAGCCCCGCCACGGCCACGATGAAGAACAGGACCATCACGCTGGTCCGGTGGTCGATGGCGAAGGAGGTGAGTCGGAACTCCTTGAAGCTCTTCAGCTCTTCCCTGGAGCTCGGGGGAGCCTTGCCCCGGCCGTTTTCGGGCATGGGTTGCTCCGCCCTGTCCCGGGCATCGTTCACGTCGCGCTTGCTCTGGTCAGCCATGATTCGTCCCTAGCCTTCCTGCCCGGTCTGCTCGTCGACCACCTGGACCCGGTCCCGGGAGGCCACGGACTGCTGACCCACTACGATGAGGGACTCTCCGGGCTCCAGGCCGGAACGGATCACCACCCGGTTCTGCTGGGCCGGGCCAAGCTCCACCGGTCGAGAGACAGCCCGCTCCTCGCCGTCCATCTCCTCCACGACGAAAGCCACGTAGCCCTCCTCGACCCGGACCAGGGCCTCCTGGGGAACCACCACGGCCTCTTCCAGGGTCCGCCGGACGACCCCCACGTTGGCCACCATCTCGGGCTTGATGACCCCTCCGGGATTCGGAAGAGTGAACTCCACGGGGAAGGTCCGGTTCCTGGGGTTCACCACGGAGCCCACGTAGGTGATTCGTCCACGGAACTCCTGGTCGGGGAGGACATCGAACCTCACCGTAGCGGACGCTCCCGGACGCACGTCCGCCGCATAGCGCTCCGGCACACCGGCCGTGATCTTCACCGGGTCCAACTCCACCACCCGAGCCACCGGGCTCCCGGCACCCACCATGCTCCCCACCTCGATCTCCCGAGCGTCCAGGACCCCATGGATGGGGGCACGAATCGTGGTCCGCCGGAGGCGAGCCTCCAGGAGGTCCAGGTTCGCGGCGGCCTGCTCCGCATTGTACCTGGCCTGGAGGTATTCCAGCTCCGAGCCCACCTGATCGACCTCGTAGAGACGCTGGCGCCGCTCCCAGGTCTCCCGGGCCAGGGCGGCCTGAGCCCGGGCCTGATCCACCTGGGCCCGGAGGATCTCGTCGTCCAGCTTGATGATGGCCTGTCCGGGCTCAACAGGATTCCCCTTGTCCACCAGGATCGCTTCCACCACGCCGCTCTCTTCAGCGGAGACCCGAACGTCCTGGTTCGCCTGGACGGTTCCCGTGAGCCGGATGATCTCGGTGAAGGAGGTCTTCGTCACCGGGGCCACCTCCACGTTGATGACCCGGGTGTAGGCGCCAGCCGATGAGTCGCTACCCGAATCCCCGGATTGACCGTCGGCTCCCCGGGCTTCGGCCTGTCCTCCGCAGCCCCACACGCCCATGAGAGGAAGAAGGAGGAGAGCCGGTAGACCGGCCGTGAGCCGGCGCCGCCTCCGGATCCCCGGCGTCCCGGGAGTCTTGCCGTCCACGCTGCTCTTGGTCTCTATGGTCATGGCCTGTCGTTCCTGTTGCCGAATTGAGTTCCGTGATGTTCTGACGGGTGTGTTCACTGGCTGTTCACCGCCTGGCCCACCAGGGGGACGACCCCTACGGCCTCGTCCAGCTGGGCCCGGAAGACCAGGTAATCGTAGACGGCCTGGGCATAGTTGAACTCGCTCTGCCGCAGGGCCACCTCGGCGTCCGTGAGCTCGAGCTGGCTCCCCAACCCCTCCCGATACTGGGCGCTGGCGATCTCGAACCCCCGTTGGGCCTGGGCCACCGCCAGTCGCTGACCCCGGGCCCGCTCCAGAGCCTCCCGAGCCTGCTCCCTGAGGCTCTTCACCTGGCTCTCGGCCTGGAGCCTGGCCAGGCTGCTCTGATTGCGAGCCTGGTTCAGAACGGCCCGTCTCTGGTCCACCCGGGCGTCCCGCTTGAAGCCGGTGAAGACCGGGAGGGACACCGAGACTCCTACGAGCTTCGAGGTGGCCCGGGAATCCTCGTCGCCGAAGAAGTCCGGGGACCCGTTCTGCTGGGCATTCACCTGGTAGTTGCCGAAGACGCTGACCCTGGGCAGGTAATCCACCTGCTCGGCGCGGAGCTCCGCCGTGCGCAGATGTTCCGTGAGCTCCAACTGCTTCAGGTCCGAGCGGGCTTCCAGAGCCGTGCCCAGCATCCTCTCCGATCCGGCATCCAGCGGCCCCTCTACACCCATGAAGCTCAGGATTTCCCGGTTGGCCGGGTCGTTGGCCTCCGGGTCCTGCAGGTCCATGGAGGCCAGGCTACCCTCCACCTGCAACGCTTCCATGGCGTCCAGGTTCAACTCGATGGAAAGCTGCCGCCGGGCCTGCAGAATGGCATTCTCGGCCCGTTGGAGGTTCGGCTCCAGATTGGCCAGCTCCACCTCCAGGCGAAGCACATCGTAGTCCGAGGCCAGGCCGGCCCGATTCAGGGCACGGGTCTCCTCCAGGGACTGGCGCACTCGAGCCACCGAGTTCTCGATGAGCCGTCGATCCTCCTGGGCCAGGAGAAGCTGGTAGTAGGCCAGCCGGACCCGGGTCACCACGCTCTGTGCCCGACCCCGGTAGGTCTCCTCCTGCAGGGCCTGGTACCGACTGGCGGCCCCCACCCCGATGAAGGCCTGGGCCTGGAAGATGGGCTGCTCGAAATTCACGGTGGACGTCCAGGCGTTGTCGGCCCCGAACTGGACCTTGATGAACTCCCCTTCCGGTGCCTCCGGATCGAAGATCCGGGCCGGAAGGAAGGACACCGCAGGCGCGATGTTCCGGGTGTAGTTGGCGCTGAAGTCCACCGTGGGCATCACGCTTCCCCAGGCTTCCGACACCCGCTCTCCCGCCTCCTCCAGGGCCAGGCGGGCGTCCCGCAGGTCCTGGCTCTGGTCCAGGGCCGTGCGGACGGCCTCGGAGAGAGTCAGGGTCGTGGGTGGGGGTTCGGACTGCCCCGAAAGCCCTCCCACCGGGAAGAGAATGGCCAGGAGGAGGACCGGCAGGATCCCGTGAACAACCTTCTCCAGGGTCGGGTGTCCCGACCCTCGACGATCTGCGGCGATTCTATGTGACATGTCTGGTGACGGTTGAATGATCGTTAACGCTGTTCACTACCAGATTCCTCCAACTCCCAGTCCCTCTCCTCCATCTCCTGCCGGAAGGCCTCGGTCCCCATCCCCGCCATGATCCGATGGAAGGAGGCCACCATCATGTCCCGGAACTCCTCCTCCGACTCGGCGGGCAGGAGCCCCCGATGGTAGATGGAGACCATCCCGTGGGCGTGGGCCCACAGGGTCATGGAGATGGCCTGGGGGTCCCCTTCCCGGAGGTACCCGGCATCCACCATCTCCCGGACACGATCCGACCAGAACTGCCCGATGGCGCAGGCCCGGTCCCCAACAGCCGCGGCATGGCTGCCCACACCCAGAACATCCGCCGGCACGTAGATGATCTCGTAGAGAGCGGGCTGCTCCAGGGCGAAGTCCACGTAGCTCCGGCCCGACGTCATGAACCGCTCCATGGGCGTCGGTGCCTCCAAGCCCCGGTACAGGTACTGGGCGAAGAGGCGATAGGCCTCCCCCACCAGGTCCTGCATCACCTCTTCCTTGTTGGCGTAATGCCGGTAGATGGCGGGAGCCGTGCAGCCCACGCAGTCCGCCAGCTTCCGCATGGACACGCCATCGATCCCGTCTCTCAGGTAGAGATCCCGGGCACAGTGCAGAATCTGCTCGCGCTGAATGCTCATAGTGTGAACAACGTAAACTCCTTCTGAAAGGTTTCAAGGGGGATAGGCATTTTACACTGTTGATACGTTTAGACCACTCGGTCTAAGATCCACCTTCCAGCCCGGAATCACGCCCTTCTGGCGTTGGACCAGGGGGAGACATGCGGTTCGGGCAACCCCTGGGCCCCCCGCCACGGGCCGACCGGTAGAGGTCCGGCAGACACTCGACGGTTCGGGCCAGCATTCAGGGAGTCCAGGGGTTCTGGCAGGGGGCGGGGCCCGATGCCGGATCCGGGGCCGGTTGGCGGTGCGCCGTCAGCCTTCTAGGCTGATCGGGAGCCTGCAGGAGGGCGAATCCGGCCCAGGAGGAAGGTGGAGGCCATGATGACGCCTGCCCCTGTGGCCGTCCACAGGTCGGGAATCTCCCGGAACAGGACGAGCCCCCAGACGGCGGCGAAGACGATCTGGAGGTAGCCCACAGCCATGACCCGGCCGGCCTTTTCCGTCTGAAGAGCCCTGGTCACGAAGACCTGGCCGGCGTAGCTGGCCAACGCCATGACCAACAGGAAGATCCACTCCCTTCCCGCAGGCAGGACAAAGACGGGGATGGTGGCCGGGAGGGAGCCGGCCAGCATCACCACGGCGAAGGCGAAGACGATGACCATGGGGTCGTGGGTCCGGGTGAGGCGACGAGCCGTCACGTAGGCCCCGGCGGCCAGGATCGCCCCGGAGAGGGCCACGCCCACAGCCACCGGGTCCAGAGCCGAGACCTCCCCGAAGAGGAAGCCGGGCCGGGCCACCAGGACCACACCCCCAAGGGCCGTCAGGGCCAGGAAAATCTCCCGACCCCCCAGGATCTCCCCCAGAAACAGGGCTGCCAGGAAGGCGGTGAAGACGGGATTCGTGAAGTGGATGACCGTGGTATCCGCCAGGGGAAGGCGCATGACGGCCCAGAAGAAGCAACTCAGGGCTCCGTACCCGAAAAGACCCCGGAGGAGGAGGAGGCCCCTCTCCGTTCCCCAGGGAGAGAGACCGCGTCGTCGGAGGTTCGCCAGACTCAGAGGGACCACCACAAGGGCCCGGGCCAGGACGATCTCCTGGGTGGGGATGCGGCCTCCCACCAGCTTGGCGAAGGCGCTCATGACGGAGAAGGAGAACGCGCCGGCGGCGGCGTAGCGGATCCCCCGGGAGAAGGCCTCCGTCACGGACTCTCCGCCACCTTCTCCCCTCCGGTTGGTCTCAGGAGCCTCCATCCTCCACCCGGGCGGTGACGATCCGATCCCCCACGTAGAGCCGGTCCACCACGTCCATCCCCTCCTCCACCCAACCGAAGGCCGTGTAGCTGCCCTCCAGGTGTGGCTGCATGGAATGGGTGATGAAGAACTGGGACCCCTCCGTGTCCTTCCCGGCGCTGGCCATTCCCACGACACCCCGATGGTAGGGGAGGTGGGTGAACTCGCTCCGGATGGAGAAGCCCGGCCCCCCGAATCCGTCCTGTCGAGCGAAATCGCCTCCCTGAACCACGAAATTGGGAACCACCCGGTGGAAGGGGACCCCGTCGTAGAGACCCTCCGCGGCGAATCCGGCAATGGTCTGGACCGTCAGGGGTGCGTTCTCGGCGAGAAGGACCAGGCGCACCGTGCCCTTCTCCGTCTCCAGGACGAGCCGGGGCCGGGGACCCAGGGCCGCCAGGCCCTCCCAATTCACCCGTCGCTCCGCTTCTCCGGCCTCTACCCCCACGTCCACCTCCTGGCCCCGGAGATTCGAAAGGGCCCGGGCAGCCTCCTGTCGAAGAGCCCGGTCCGGACGACGGAGGACCTCTTCCAGGAAGACTTCGGCTGCCGGGGACCCCGTCTGACCCAGAGCCCGGAGGATGGCCTGCATTCCTTCCAGGTCCTCCGGAAGCTCCAGGGTGCCATACTCCTGGATCAACAGCTCCACCGACCCCATGGACTGGAAGATGGAGTCGGCCAGAGCCGGGGCCGCCACGTAGACGGTGCCAGGGTCGCCCATGCCCACGCCCCGGGCGAAGGCCTTGAAGTAGAGATCGTGCTTGGAGGTATCCTGCCGCTCCACCCTCCAGCGCCGGGCCAGGGCTCCCATGGCCGTGGCCCGGATCCGGGGGCGGGGAGACTCCAGGGCTTCCACAAGAGTCCGGGTGGTCTCCTCTCCCGGCACGAAGGCCATGGCCCCGAGGCCCCGGGTACGGGGCTCCACCTGGCTCTCCTCCCACCTCTCCAGCCAGGAGCGGAGAAAGGCCCCTTCTCCCATGCGCCCCAGGAGGTCCAGGATCGGCCCGGCTCGCTGCCACTGGTCCGGATGGTTCTCCACCCAGTCCTTCAACTCCTCCCGCTCCCGGGGAGGGATCTGCCGACTGCCGGCAAGAACGCCGGCAGCATTCACGGCCACATGGGTGCTGGGATCCTCCAGGGCCTGGAAGACTTGCCCACGCACGGCTGGGTCCGCGGTCCGCCCCGTGTTGGCTGCGGCGGCCTCGGCCCGGACGCGCCAGTCCGGCGAGCTCTCCATCCACCAGAGGAAGCGGGGGGTGTCCGCCGGGTCGTCGAGGCGAGCCAATCCCTTCAGTAGATGGATGGCCAGCGGATCCCTGGGAGGAAGGGAGTCCAGGACCCCCCGGATCTCCCGGGCTCGGGCCGCCCAGGGCTGGGGATCCGTGGACCGGCCGAAGTAGTAGGCCGCCCGGGTCCGGGCTCCCTCTGCCTGGCTCCGGAGCCCCTCCACAAGGAGGCTCACGGAGGCCGGGGTGGTCACCCCACGGATCCCCATGCGAGCCAGAGCCAGGTGCAGAGCCCCCGTCTCCTCTCCCCGGAGCTCGGCCTCCAGCAACCCGGCCAGAGCGCTGGAGCCTCCCACCTTCCCCACAGCCTCCAGAAGCCGGAGCCGAACGGCGGCATCCTCCTCTTCGGCCAAAGCCTGGAGGAGGACAGCGCCGTAGCCTTCACCCGGAAGCTGCCCCAGGGCGAAGGCGGCGTCCTCGCGCACTGCGGCAACCGGATCCTCCAGGAGCTCCGCCAGGTCCTGCCCCGCCTCCGGGTCCTGGACCGAAGCCAGGGCAAAGGCGGCTCGTGCCCGGACTCCCGGATCCTCGTGGGCGAGAAACGCCCGAAGGGCCTGTCCGTCCCGCTCCACCTGCCGGTCCACCACATCCTGGAGCACCGACCGCTCCAGGAGACCGTCCCCGGGCCGGGTCGGGGGCGGCGGCGGCGTGCCCAGAGGCGCGTCCGGCACCCCGTCCCCGGAGCATCCCGGGAGCAGCAATGCCAGGACCAGGAGGAGGGAGAAGGCACCGGTCCGGCACCGGAATCGGCGCAGACCCGGGAGTGTGAAGGAGCAAGAGGGAGGATGCATGACAGCCTCTGTGACAGGAGGAGCGACAGAACCCGGAGGAACTTGCGGTCCCGGGGCTCCCCCGTCCAGCCGCTTCAGGGATCCCTTCCCGGCGACCGGCGTCCGGAGCCGGCCCGGGAGCCGAAACCCAGCGTCCCAAGGGCGATACCGGCCAGGATGAAGACCCCCCCCAGGACCGTCTTCGGCGAGGGGACCTCCCGAATGGCCGGAAGAAGCCAGGCGATGAGGGTGGCTCCCACCGGCTCCCCCAGGGAGGCCAGGTTCGCCACGTAGGCCGGAACGTAGCGAAGAGCGTAGTTCACACCGGTGTGGCCCAGCATCATGGGGCCGGCGGCCAGGGCCAGGAAGACCAGCCAGTCCCCGGTGGGATATCCCGTGAGGGGTAGATCGGGGTGCAGGAGCACCGCCAGAGTGAGGACCACCGCCGCCGCCCCGTACACCACGGCGACGTAGGCCCACAGGTCCAGCTTCCGCCGTAGACCTCGGCCGATGGTGAAGTACCCGGCGGCCATGACTGCCGCGGACAGGGCCAGAGCGTCTCCCAGGAGAGCCTGACGACCCAGGGCGAAATCCCCCCAACCGATGGCTCCTGCTCCCAGGACCGCCACCCCGATCCCCAGCCACTGCCTCCGGGCCGGGTGCTCAGCCAAGAAGAGCACGGAAAAGCCCGCCACGAAGAGAGGCTGGGTGCTCACCAGCACTACGGACGAGGCGATGGTGGTGAGTTGAATCGAGGCGATCCAGGCCCAGAAGTGTCCCGCCAACAGGACCCCGGCCCCGGCGCCCAATGCCCACTCCCGAACCGAGAGGCGCACCCCCCGGAGGAACCCCCTTCGGAGAAGGAGGACCAGGAGGATGAAGGCCATGGAAAACAGGAGGCGCCAGGTGGAGATCACCAGGGCCGCCGCCGTGGAGAACCGCACCAGGGGTCCGGCGAAAGAGACGGCCGCCACGGCTCCGAAGAGGGCCAGACCCGGGGGCACCGGCGGGCCGGCCGGAGCCTCCCCTTCTCCGGGACGTCCCCCCTCGGCCACCCCGGGGCTGCGATCCGCCCCGGCCCTCCTGGGTCTCTGTCTTCCCGGCGGCTGTGGCACGTTTCCTCCCGAGATCCTACCCTGAGGGGGTCCCCGTTCTCCCGGACCACCACCCTCCACCAACGCCATGAGCTCCGACCCCCCGTTCCGACCTGCCTGGTGGCTCCCCGGGGCCCACCTCCAGACCCTTGGGGGCAAGTACCTCCGCCCTCTCCCGGACCTCCCCCTGGACCGGGAACGCATGGAAACCCCGGACGGGGACTTCCTGGACCTGGACTTCGGACCCGATCCCGATCCCCACGGACCCATCGTCCTCATCCTCCACGGCCTGGAGGGATTCTCCCGAAGACCCTATGTCCTCTACGCTGCGAACCTTCTGGCCGGTTCCGGCCTCATGCCCGTGGCCCTGAACTTCCGGGGCTGCTCCGGAGAGCCGAATCGCCGGGCCCGTCTCTACCACTCCGGCGAGACCGGGGATGCTCTCTTCGTCTTGAAAAGGCTCAGGGCTCGCTGGCCCCATCGGCCCCTGGGGGCCCTGGGGTTCTCCCTGGGGGGAAACGTCCTCCTCAAGCTCATGGGGGAGCGAGAGGACGGAGGAAGGAACCTCCTTCGGGGTGCCGCCGTGATCTCGGTGCCCTACGACCTGGAGGCCGGTGCCCGTCGACTGGAGCGGGGTCTCATGGGAAGATTCTACACCCGGTACTTCCTTCGCTCCTTGAAAGAGAAGATCCGGGCGAAAGAGGAGATGCTGACCCCTCTCCTGGATCTTCCCGCCGTCTTCCGGGCCCGGAGTCTCCGGGCCTTCGACCATGCCGCCACGGCGCCCCTCCACGGATTCCAGGGGGCATCGGACTACTACCGACGGTGCTCCTCCGCCGGCTTCCTGGCCGGCATCCGTGTTCCGACCCTCCTGCTCCACGCACTGGACGACCCCTTCCTGCCTCCCCAGGCTCTTCCCCGAGCCCCGCTGGAGGCGAACCCGGCCCTGACCCCCCTCTTCCTCCCCCGGGGCGGCCACGTGGGATTCGTGTCCGGCCCCCTTCCCTGGCGGGCCGGGTTCTGGGCGGAGGCCGCCGTCCTCCGCTTCTTCCTCGAGCACCTCTGGGCCGGCGCCCGAGAGGCCCCCGGCCCCTGAGACGGCGAGTCTACCTACTCCACCCCTTCCGTGAGTCGGTGGATGGGCCCCTTGAAGAGGAGGAAGAGGAAGCCGGCGGCGATGACGATGGTGGCCACCGCCCCGAACAGCTGGGTGACGGGCAGGGTCTCCATCTGCCCCGCCACCAGGCCGGCGATGAGGTTGCCCAGGCTCGTTCCCATGAACCAGATCCCCATCATCTGCCCCACCAGGCGCTTCGGCGACAGCTTCGTGATGCTGCTCAGACCCACCGGGCTCAGGCAGAGCTCGCCGCTGGTATGCAGAAAGTAGGTCACCACGAGCCACATGGGGCTCACTCCGTCTTCCGGAGTGGCGTAGGCAGCGGCCCACGCCATGACCAGGAAGCCAATTCCCAGGAGGAGGAGGCCCAGACCGAACTTGGCCGGAATGGACGGGTTCTTGGAGCCCAGGGCCACCCACAGCCAACCGAAGATGGGGGCGAAGATGATGATGAAGATGGGGTTCACGGACTGGAGCCAGCTGGCCGGGATGACGAACCCCAGGACGTTCCGGTCCGTGAGCCGCTCGGCGAAGAGATTCATGGAGGACCCGGCCTGTTCGAAGCCGGACCAGAACAGGGCCGCCCCGATGAAGAGGAAGAAGATCACCACGAGCCGCTTCTTCTCCACGGTATCCAGACCTCCGAAGAGGAGCTGGACGGCGAAGTAGACGATGGCCAGCCCCACGATGATGGCTCCGGTGGCCCCGGCGGCCTGCTCCACGGTGAAGGAGGTGATGCCCTGCCGCTGGAGGAAGAAGAGGACCACGGCCAGGGCCAGGATGCCTCCCACCGAGCCACCCAGCGTCCGGTTGGCCTCCCTCTTCTCCTTCGGATTGGACTCGGGAACCCCACCGAGATCAGCCAGCCCGGCCCCGACCCGGTACTGGATCAGCCCCAGGACCATGCCGATCCCCGCGGCCATGAAGGCGTATTTCCAGGCGATCTGCTCCCCCAGGTAGCCGCAGATCAGGGGTCCCACGAAGGCCCCGACGTTGATCCCCATGTAGAAGACGCTGAAGCCGGCATCCCGCCGGGAGCCCCCGTCGGGGTAGAGGTCCCCTACGATGGCGCTCACGTTCGGCTTCAGGAGACCCGTACCCAGGACGATGAGGGCCAGCCCGGAGTAGAACCCCACGGGAACGGTGGAGGCGAAGGCCAGGGAGAACTGGCCCGCTGCGATGAGGATACCACCGTAGAAGATGGCGTTGCGGGCTCCCATGAGGCGGTCGGCCAGCCATCCCCCCGGGAGGGCCATGAGGTAGACCCCGGCGGTGTAGAGGCCATAGATGGCCGCCGCCTTCCCGTCGGTCATTCCCAGCCCCCCCGTCTGGATGGCGTCCACCATGAAGAGGATGAGGATGCCCCTCATGCCATAGTAGGAGAAGCGCTCCCACATCTCGGTGAAGAAGAGGGTGGCCAGACCGCGAGGATGGCCGAAGAACCCTCCCTCTACCGGACCGGATGACGGTTGGGGTTGATCGGGCATTACAAGCTCCTGGTTGCGTTTCCTGGGGACACGTCCGGGGGCCCGGGTGGCTCCCGGCGAACGAAGGCGGACCCGGGATCCAAGCCATGACCAGCGTGTCGTGAGCCTCCGGGAGTCGGGGCAATATCCCGAGAGGCGGCCCACCTGGCAACCCGGGGCCCTTCCGCCCCTTTCCTCCGTCGTATGGCCTCCGTGTTGCCTCCCCGGCCGGGAGGCCCGATCATGTCCCGAAGCTGGACCCCGGGAGGGGGACAACCTCCCGGAATCCGATCCCTCCAACGCTCTGGGTTTGATCATGGACTCCACACGAGCTCTGGCGCGCTGTCTCGCCCTTCTCCTCCTTCTGACCCTTCCGGCGGCGGCATGGGCCCAGGAAGGCTCCAAGAAGCCCCTGGACCACGACGCCTACGACATCTGGAATTCCATTGGATCCCGGGTGGTGTCCCCCGACGGCACCTGGGTGGTGTACGAGGTCAGCCCGGGTGAAGGGGACGGGATTCTCCGCATCCGGACCCTGTCGGACGGCGGAGAGGACGCCATGGTGGTGGATCGGGGCGCCGATCCCGCCATCACTCCCGACTCCCGGTTCCTGATCTTCACCATCGAGCCCATGGAAGCCGTGGTGGACTCCCTGGAAGCCGAAGGAACCAGGGGAGACGACCTTCCGAAGGACTCCCTGGGAATCGTGGACCTCTCCCGGCTGGCGTCGGGGTCGGCGGAGGTGGTCCGCAGGCCCCGTGTGAGGTCATGGGAGATTCCCGAGGACGAGGGGGCCTACCTGGCCTACCTCCTGGAGGAGGAAGAGGCGGAGGAGGAGGAGGCGGAGCCCTCGGAGGAAGAGATGGAAGAACCCCGGGGGCCGGAGCCCGAGGGTCAGGAGGAAGCGGAGGAAGAGGAGGAGCGGGACAAGGAGGAGGGAACCCCCCTGATCTTCCGGGACCTGCAGTCCGGGAGCGAGACCCGGTTCGAGGACGTCACGGCCTACGCCTTCTCCGAAGAAGGGGCCTGGCTCGTCTACACGGCCTCCAACGAGGAGGGAACGGCGGACGGGATCTACGCCGTGGACACGGACTCGGGTGAGGCCCGGGGCGTTCTCGCCGGCGAAGGGGAGTACACGGGTATGACCATCGCCGACGACGAGGACCGCCTCGCCTTCCTCACGAACCGGGACGACTGGGAGGCGGACCAGCCCGAGTTCACTCTCTACCACGCCATGCTGGACGGGGGAGAAGCCCAGGTGGTGGCCCGGCAGGGCACCCCGGGGATCCCGGACGGCTGGTGGGTGAGCGAGCACGGGGACCCGGCCTTCTCCGACGACGGCACCCGTCTCTTCTTCGGTACGGCCCCCCGCCCGGAGCCCGAGCCGGAGGAGGAGGTACCGGAAGACGAGCGCGTGGTGGTGGACATCTGGAACTGGAAGGATCCCCTGATCCAGCCCATGCAGAAGGTCCGGGCCGACCGGGAGCGGGAACGCACCTACCTGGCCTATGCTTCCACCGGAGACTGGAGGGTGGTCCAGCTGGCCACGGAGGAGATCCGGGAGGTGGTGGTCCCCGCCGAGGGAGAAGGGGACGTGGCGGCGGGCCTGGCCACCCTGAAGTACGGACCCCTGGTTTCCCACGACGCCACCTACGGTGACATCTACCTCATCGACATGGCCACCGGGGAGGCGGAGCTGGTGGTGGAGAAGCTCCGGAATCCGGGTCTTTCCTACCGGGGGGGATTCTCTCCCGACGGACGCTACCTCTACTACTGGGAAGGCTTCGTGGAGGACTGGTTCGTCATGGACGTGGAGGAACGGGTGGCCCGAAACGTCACCGAAGACCTGCCTCACCCCGTCTGGGACGAGCTGGATGACCATCCCCAGACCCCACCGCCGTACGGGGCCGCCGGGTGGCTGGAAGACGACCAGGCCTTTCTGGTCTATGACCGGTTCGACCTCTGGAGCGTGGATCCCACGAACAGCCGGCCACCGGAGAACCTCACCGAGGGGGTGGGCCGTGAGAACAATATCCGGTTCCGCTACGTGGATCCCGAGGCGGATTATTCCGGGTTCGGCGGAGCCCTGGATGATTCCGATCCCATCCCCGCCGACGAAGACGTGCTCCTGAGCGCCTTCCACATCTATACGAAGCAGGACGGATTCTACCGGGACCGCTTCGACGGGGCCCGGCCGCCCCGGCAACTCCTCATGGAGGACTTCGCGTTCTCCACGCCCCGCAAGCCGGATGAGGCCGACCTGTACGTCCTCACCCGGCAGACCTTCGAGGAATACCCGGACCTGTGGGTCACGGACCTGGACTTCCAGGACTGGGACCGGATCTCTCACGCCAATCCTCAGCAGGCCGAGTACCTCTGGGGCTCGGCGGAGCTGGTGGAGTGGACCTCCAACGACGGGATTCCCCTCCAGGGGGTGCTGATCAAGCCGGAAAACTTCGATCCCTCGGAGGAGTATCCCATGATGGTGTACTTCTACGAGCGGATGTCGGACCGGCTGCACCGCTACACCACGATCCGACCCGGGGGCTCCTCGGTGATTCCCGCCTTCTACGTGAGCCGGGGCTACGTCTTCTTCATCCCGGACATCCCCTACGAGATCGGTCATCCCGGGGAGAGCGCTCTGGACGCCGTGGTGCCCGGTGTGCTCAAGGTGGTGGACGAGGGGTACGTGGATTCGGACCGCATCGGCGTGCAGGGGCACTCCTGGGGCGGCTACCAGATCGCCTACATGATCACCCGGACCAACCTCTTCGCCGCCGCGGAAGCCGGGGCCCCGGTCTCCAACATGACCAGCGCCTACGGGGGCATTCGCTGGGGCAGCGGCATGAGCCGACAGTTCCAGTACGAGCGCACCCAGAGCCGGATCGGGGGCTCCTTGTGGGAGGAGACCCTCCGCTACCTCAACAACTCCCCCCTCTTCGAGGCCGACAAGATCCGGACCCCCCTCCTCATGATGCACAACGACGAGGACACGGCGGTGCCCTGGTACCAGGGAATCGAGATGTACATGGCCATGCGGCGGCTGGAGCGGCCCGTGTGGCTACTGAACTACAACGGGGAGCCTCACGGCCTCCGCCGGGACGCCAATCGGAAGGACTGGATGATCCGGATGCAGCAGTTCTTCGATCACTATCTGAAGGGAGCCCCGGCGCCGGTGTGGATGGAAGAGGGCGTCCCGGCCGTGGAGAAGGGCCGGAACCTGGGATTGGAGCTCACCGGCGAAGGAGGCTGAGGAGCCCCAGCCGTCGACTTTGCCGGGGTCGGGCCGCAACGGTCCGGCCCCGGTGGTTTCCACCCCGCCGGGCTGCGGATCTCAGTCGCTCCCCTCGTCGCCGCTTCCTCCGGCGCCCTCATACCCGGTCTCCGGCGGGGCCTTGTCCAGGAGCACCGCCACCCAGCGCAGGTCCGAGGTGTTCTCCAGCATGATCTTGACCACCATGGTCAGGGGCACGGCCAGGAGGGCGCCCACCGGCCCCCAGACCCACCCCCAGAAGATGAGGGAGAGGATCACCACCAGGGTGGAGAGACCCAGGCGGCGCCCCAGGAGGTTCGGCTCGATGAGGTTCCCGAAGATGGTGTTCACCACCACGTAGCCCAGGCCCACCACCACCGCCTGACCCACACCGAACTGGATCAAGCCCAGGAGAACGGCCGGGATGGAGGCGATGATGGAGCCGATGGTGGGAACGTAGTTCAGGACGAAGGCCACGAGGCCCAGGAGAACCGGGAAGTCCAGGTCCATGACCCAGCACCAGGAGCCCAGGAGGATTCCCGTGGCCAGACTGATGAAGGTCTTGATGCCCAGGTACTCCTGAACCTCCACCACCATCTTCGTCAGCCGGCTGGAGTGGCCCTTCTCCCGTCCCAGAATGGCCCGGAACTTGGCGGGAAACACCGTGGCCTCCCCCAGGATGAAGATGAGGACGAGGAAGACCAGGAAGGCGTTGGAGGCGAAGGAGAAGACCCGGGTCAGGGTGCCTCCCGCCAGGTTCACGAGTTGGCCGGGATCCAGCATGTCCGACGTGTCCAGGGCCTCGGCCAAGATGCCGGCGCCGGGGAAATCCGCCTCCTGCACTCCCTCGATCCAGGAGGTCCAGAGATCCTGGAGACGAATCACGTAGCGGGGCAGACGGTCCTGGAACTCGGTCATGGACTGGCTGGCCAGGAGGATCAGGAGTCCGAAGATGGCCACATCCACCAGGACGGCCAGGAAGATGGCCAGGCTCGTGGGCACCCTCCGCTGCTGGAGCCAGAGAACGATGGGGAGGGTGAGGACCGCCAGGAAGAGGGCGAGGAAGAAGGGGAGAAGGATGGGAGCCCCGAACCGGAGGCCGCTCACCACCACCACCACCATGGCCATGATGAAAAGGAATCGAGTCCCCGGGTCCTTCTCCATCCGGTCCAGGATCATGGTGCTCCGTTCGCGCCTCCCCCGGGCCCCGGGAGAGACAGGATCTTCCAGGTGACAAGAGTGCTAGAATTTGAAAGATAATCCCCGGCACCGTCTCCTTGCCATAGGACGCCCGGAGGTCTCAGGCCCCATCTGCCATCATGTCCGATTCCCCAGATTCGCCGGAGAAGTTCCCCGTTCCCGACTCCGATGAGGAGCTCCTCTCCCAATGTCGGGTGGACACGTTCCAGGCCGGTGGAAAAGGCGGCCAGCACCAGAACCGGACCGAAAGCGCCGTTCGCTTGACCCACCGTCCCACCGGCATCGTGGTGACGGCCAGGGACGAGAGAAGCCAACACCGGAATCGGGCCATTGCCCTGGAGCGTCTCCGGGAGCGCCTGCGGCAGCGGAACCGCCGCCCCAGACGGCGGATTCCCACCCGGGTGCCCCGCCGGGAGAAGGAACGGCGGCTCCGGAACAAGAAGCACCGAAGCCGAATCAAACAGCTTCGTAGGAAGCCGAAGGTGGACCCGGGGGAGTAGGGGAACCTCCAGGCCGGGAGGGCTCCGCTTGAGCCCCTTACCGAGCCTCCTTATTCTTCAGACTCTCTCGCCGGGCACCCCCTCCGGTACTCTGGAAGCCACGCTGACACCCGAGGACGACGCCGTGGAACAGGACAACACCAAGGTACTCCTGGTGGACGACGACCAGGGTGACTTCGAAATGACCCGAGCTCTCCTTTCCCGGGCGGAGCACGGAGACTTCCATCTGGACTGGGTCGCCAGCTACGAGGAAGCCCTGGACGCCTTCCAGAAGGGGGAGTACGACGTCTATCTGGTGGACTACTTCCTGGAGGACCGAACGGGACTGGATCTCCTCCGGGAGGCCGAGAATCGGGGGGTGAACGCCCCGGTGATCATGCTCACGGGACGGGGAAGCCGTTCGGTGGATCTGGAGGCCATGGAAGCCGGGGCCGCAGACTACCTGGTCAAGGGAAGCATCGACCCGGAGCTTCTGGAGCGGTCCATCCGCTACGCCCTGGAACGACATCGGGCCGCCCGGGCCCTCCGGGAGAGCGAAGAACGGCACCGGAGCATGTTCGACCACCTGCCCGTGGGCCTCTACAGGAGCACCCCCGAAGGCAATTTCATCGACGCCAATCCAGCCCTGATCCGGATCCTGGGCTACCCGGACCGGGATGCCCTGCAGCGCCTCTACTCCAGCGCCCTCTACGTCCATCCGGACGATCGGAACCGGTTCTGGGGACTCCTGGAGCGCTACGGCCTGGTTCGGGGCTTCGAAACCACCATCCGGAGGGCCGACGGTGTTCCGGTGCGGGTCCGGAACACAGCCCGCCTCCACAGAAACCGGGAAGGAAAGATCCTCTACCTGGAAGGGACGCTGGAGGACATCAGCCGGGAAGAAGCCACCGAAGAGCTCCGGGGAAATCATGCCCGGTTCCGCACGGTCTTCCAGGCCTCCCGGAGCGGGATCGCCCTGGTGGACCTGGACGGTCTGATCATCGAGGCGAACCCGGCCTTCGCCCGCATCTTCTCCGCAACGGAGAGGGAGATGGAGGGCCTGCCCTACCCCGACCTCCTGGACAGGGACGACAGACCCGCCGTGCTCCGGGAGCTCGCCGCCCTGGCCCGGGGAGAGCGGACCCACCTGGAGGCGGAGCGCCGCTTCCAGACCCGGGAGGAATCGGAGGCGTGGGCCCGGACCACCACCGCCCTGGTCCGGAACCGGGAAGGGGATCCTGACCACCTGGTCATCCTCCTGGACGACGTGGCCATGGAGCCTGGTTGAACGGCCGGACCGTTCTACCCGTCGGTCCTCCCTGGCCCTCCTCCTTTGTGAGCCTCCGTCCCCCTGCTACGCACCCATGACCCCCTACGAGTACCTCACCGTCTTCATCTCCGTGGTCCTGGGTCTCGCCGTCATCCACCTGTTGAGCGGCGTGGCCCTCCTTCTGGATACCCGGATCCGAGCCCGCCCGGACTGGATCCACGGAGTCTGGACCGGCAACGTCCTGATCACCACGGTGCTCGTGTGGTGGCACAACTTCCGACTCACCGGGGTCACGGAGTGGACCCTGCCCTTCTTTCTGGATCTGGTGGCCTACTCGGTGGTCCTCTATCTGCTGAGCGGCCTTCTCTACCCGGTCCGGGGATCCGAGGTGGTGGACTTCGGGGCTCACTTCGAGGCGAACCGGGTCCGGTTCTTCATCCTCGCCCTGGCATTCCAGGCGGTGGACTTCGCCAACGTCATCCTGGAAGCCAGGGCTCTGGACTCGGACGTCAATGACCTTCGGCTGGCCTTGATCGTGGTCTATGCCGTGACGTTTCTGGTGGCCATGGGAACCAGGAACCGGGTCTACCACGGCACCGTGGCCGTGGCCTGGTTCCTCACCTGCGTATTCTGGGGCCTGAAGGCCCTGGGCAACCCCATCCTGGTGTCCTGATTCCAGGGGGTGTCTCTGGAAGACTCTGGATTCCCACACCCCCGGGCCACCGCACCCTCTCTGAACGGGGCCGCGTAACTCCTCCCCGGTGGCCGCTACAGAGGAACCCGAGGCATGGGATGGCCCAAGAGATAGAGGAGGCCCAGGTAGACGGCGAGGAAGACGGCCACGAAGAGAGCCATCTTCAGAAGGCGCTTCACCAGGGCGTAGGCCAGAAGGGCCAGGAGGAACGCCGCAAGCAGCAAGAGGACCGGACTGTTCGTCAGGACGTGAATGGCTTGGTCGATCACGGGCTCACGTCTCCATTTCAGGGGACCACAAAAGCCCCTACGATCCCCACAACCGAAGGGGTTTCAACCGGCCATCTTCGGAGGCCTGGCAGCCGAAAGGCCCTCGGGCTTCGGGAAGAGCCCCTGGACCCCGCAGCAAAGCCCCCAGCGGCGCAAACCGTTGGGGGCTTTGGCTTTCCCAGAGTGGGCCCGGCAGGACTCGAACCTGCGACCCTTCGATTATGAGTCGAGTGCTCTGACCACCTGAGCTACGGGCCCGTGAGCCCGCCAGGCGCATGCCCTGGGGGCTCCCCTGAGGGGAAAAGTAGTCCGGCCCGGGACCGTCGCCAAGAACGGGCCGGGAGCCAACTCAGCTTGTGGCGGCCTTCACCCGGTAGCGAAGACGGGCGGCGATCCCCCCGGCTTCGGCGTCCAGCTTCTCCGAGGGAAGCCCTCCGAAGACCCGCACGTCGGCGTCCTGCTCGAAGGCACTGGTGACGGCCTGGTCGGCGTAGTCCGGGTTGGTCTCCACGAACGCCCTGGACAGAAGCAGGGTATCCACCCTCCGTTCCTCCAGAGCCTTCATGGTGGCTTCTCCTCCCAGGCACCCTTTCCCGTTGGCGTGGGCTTGCTCCCGAACCTGGTCCAGCAGGGCTTCCTGACGTCGCTTGGAAAGGGCCGACGCTCCCTCCGCCGTGGCTTCCTCCACCTCGGGGAGGGTCATGTCCAGGTGGAGATTCGAACGCTCCAGGACCCGTCTCTCCATGGATCGGGGGATCATGGGCTTCAGGACCCCCAGGGCCTCCGCCGTGCCCCCCATGAGGAAGAACCCCTCCGGGTTCGTGAGCTCCATCGCCAGATCCTTCACCCGCTTCATCATCCGGGTGGTCCCCACCGCCAGGTATCGCTGAGCCGCATCGGAAACGGCCTCTCCCCGGGTGCCGGAATAGTTCGACGCCCGAGGGGGAACAGCCGTTTCCATCAGGTCTCCCAGAAAGGTATCGGCCCGGAGATCCGCCACCTCCTCGGCCTTCCCTTCCTTGTAGAGGAAGACCCGGGCCCGCTGGCTGTCCAGGAGGGCCGTGACCATGGGGCGAAGTTGCTTCAAGCCCCGGATGTACGGGGCTACTCTGGGCCCCGATTCCCAGCGGACCAGGTTGGGGACCTGGGCCGGGAGGCTCTCGGCGTACCGGATGCCGTCTTCCGTGGCGAAAGCGACCCAGCCCTTTCCGGGCAGGAAGGCCTCGTAGCCGCCCAGCTCCGCCAGGATGTGCTCCTTGGCCCTCCCGAAAGACGCCTCCTCCTCAGGACGTTCCTGGCTGACCCTGTGGGCCTCCCGCTCCATCTCGTGGTCCAGACGACGACGCCAGACCCTGCGGTGGGCAGGATCTTTCCCCATCCCGTCCAGGTACACGGAGAGGACCTTCTCCGCTTGAAGATTCCGATAGAGCTCCGCCAGCTCATCCCTGGTCAGCATAGCCTCTCCTCCGAGTTCCTTCATCCTGGGTAACGATTCCCGCCCTGGAGTACTCCGCTCCAGCGTAAGTGGTTCCAAGATAATGCATTGGAGGGGTGAAAAGGCAGGTTTTCTCCAGCTTCCCTTCTTTGACCCTTCGGCGGCGCTTCAGTAGCTTTCGGCTCGCTCAGAAGGTGGTTCGGGTGGGCCGTTCCGAACATCCTCGCCAGGGAGGAGGGCCATGAGGGTCATCATCGTGGGGGCCGGAGAGGTGGGCTACCACCTGGCCGAACGGCTGTCCCAGGAAAACCAGGACGTGGTGGTGGTGGAGGCGGACCCGGAACGGGCGGAGCGGGCATCGGAGCTCCTGGACGTCATGACCGTAGTGGGCAACGGTGCCTCCATCCCGGTCCTGGAGGACTCGGGGGTCCGGGACGCCCGTCTCCTCCTGGCCGTCACGAGCCAGGACGAGGTGAACCTCATCTCCTGCCTGGCTGCCTCCCGCCTGGGAGTGGACTACACCATCGCCCGGATCAGCAACCCGGACTACTACACCCGGGGAAGCGTCCTTTCTCGGGAGCGCCTGGGCATCGACCTCATGATCAACCCTGAGCGAGAGGCGGCCCGGGAGACCTTCCAGCTCTTGCAGAGCGCGGCAGCCACGGACGTGGCGAACTTCGCCGAAGGCCGGGTGCAGCTCCTGGGTCTCATCGTCCAGGAGGGGGCCCCGGTGGCGGGCAAGACCCTGGCCACGCTGGGTGAGGAGTTCCGGGACTACCATTACGTCATCGTTGCCATCCTCCGGGAGGGCCGCACCGCCATTCCCACCGGTGCTTCCACCATCGAGGTGGGCGATCAGCTCTATATGCTCTCCCCCACCAAGCACGTGGCGGCCATCCCGCCCCTCCTGGGCTACGACGCCTTCGATCTACGGCGGGTCATGATCGCCGGCGGCAGCCCGGAGGGGGAGTTCCTGGCGGCCATGCTCGGCGAGCAGGGAATCGAATGCACGATCCTGGACAACGACCGGCGTCGTTGCCTGGAGCTGGCCGAGTCTCTGCCCAAGGCCCTGGTTCTCCACGCCGACGCCACGGACCTGGAGCTCCTGGACATGGAGGGCGTGAGCGGAATCGACGGGTTCGTGGCGTCCACCGGACACGACGAGACGAATCTCCTCTCCTCCCTCCTGGCCAAGACCGTGGGGGCTCGGAAGGTGGTGAGCCACATCGAGAAGTTCGAGTACCTGCCCCTGGTCCCCCGAGTGGGGCTGGACGCCGCCGTTTCTCCCCGGATGTCCACGGTGAACGCCATCCTTCGCTACGTGCGGCGGGGTCGGGTCATGACCGTGGCCACCCTGAAGGGGATCGACGCCGAGGCCATCGAGTTCCGGGTGGGACCGGAGTCACCCATCGCCGAGCAGACCCTCTCGGACATGGACTTCCCCGAGGGCGGGGTCATCGGCACCATCATACGGGGCGACCTCATCATCATCCCCCGGGGGCCGGACCAGATCCTCCCCGGTGACGAGGTCATCGTCTTCGCCCTGCCGGAGGCCATTCCAGACATCGAGAAGCTCTTCGACTGATGTCTCTCCGCCGCATCCTCCATGTTGTGGCCCTGCTTCAGGTCTTCGTGGCCCTCTCCATGGGACTGGCCGGCCTGGTGTCCCTGTTCTACATGGACGGAGACACGGGGGGCATCTTCGTGGCGGCGGGGGCCACGCTGGCGGTGGCCCTCCTCACCTTCCGGCTCACCGGCCTCAGAGGAGAGATCACCTCACGGGACGGCTTCGCCATCGTCACCCTGGCCTGGGGGGCTGCCGCCTTCTTCGGCTCCCTGCCCTTTCTGTTCACCGGCACCATCCACGGGTTCATCCCGGCGGTCTTCGAATCCATGTCCGGGTTCACCACCACCGGGGCCACCGTCTTCAGCGAGATCGAGGCCCTCCCCCACGGCATTCTCTTCTGGCGCTCCTTCACGCACTGGCTCGGGGGCATGGGGATCATCGTCCTGGCCATCGCCATCCTCCCCTACCTGGGCGTGGGGGGTATGCAGCTCTTCAAGGCGGAGGTTCCGGGCCCCACCCCGGAGCGCCTCCGACCCCGAATCACCCAGACGGCCAAGCTCCTGTGGTACGTCTACCTGGGGATGACGGTCCTGGAGACCCTCCTCCTCATGGCCGGGGGGATGGACCTCTTCGACGCCTCGACCCACACCTTCGCCACCCTGGCCACCGGGGGCTTCTCCACGAAGAACGCCTCCATCGCCCACTTCCAGTCTCCCTACATCCACTACGTCATCATCCTCTTCATGTACCTGGCGGGGGTGAATTTCGCCCTGCACTTCCGGGCGGTGACGGGGCACCTGGACTACTTTCGGGACCACGAGTGGCGGTTCTTCACCACCCTGCTCCTGGCCGCCGCCGGGGCTCTCCTGGTCCTGAACCTGGCCGGAGGAAGCTACGCTCTCTCCGGAGCCGGCGTGGAGGCCGCCCTCCGGGACGGCCTCTTCCAGGCCGTGGCCATCGGGACGACCACCGGATTCGTGACCGCCGACTACGAGATGTGGGTACCGGCGGCCCAGGTGATCCTCTTCATCCTCTTCTTCACCGGGGGTATGGCGGGCTCCACCGGGGGAAGCATGAAGTCGGTCCGGGTTCTCCTCCTCCTGAAACAAACGGGAATGGAGCTCCGGAAGCACCTCCATCCCAAGGCCGTGCTCCTGGCCCGGGTGGGCCGGCGGGTGGTGAAGGAGGAGGTGCTGGCCAACGTTCTGGGCTTCGTCATTCTCTACGCTCTCCTCTTCCTGGCCGGAGCCCTGGCTCTCTCTCTCCTGGGGGTGGACTTCCTCACCTCCCTGGGAGCCAGCGCCGCCACGGTGGGGAACATCGGTCCGGGCCTGGGGAACGTGGGACCAACGGACAACTACGGGTGGATGTCCGACACGGCTCTGGGGGTCATGAGCTTCCTCATGCTCGTGGGACGGTTGGAGATCTACACGGTGCTTCTCCTCTTCCACCCGGAGACATGGAAGAGTCGTTGACAGCCGCCGAACCGGAGGCTGTGATCACGTCCCTTCACCGGGAGGACGGATGATGTGGTCCCAGGACAGGCTGGCGAAAGAACGGAAGCGGATGGTGGAACGCCAGCTCAAGGGAAGGGGGATCGAGTCCCCTGAGGTCCTGGAGGCCATGGGAGAGATCCCCCGGGAGGCCTTCCTGCCGCCGAGCCGGGCCTCCCAGGCCTACCGGGACCAGGCTCTCCCCCTCTCGGAGGGCCAGACCCTCTCCCAACCCTACATGGTGGCCGTCATGACGGAGGCTCTCCTCCTGGAACCCTCGGACCGGGTGTTGGAAGTGGGCACCGGGAGCGGGTACCAGACGGCCGTCCTGGCCCGGATCGCCCAGGAGGTATTCACTGTGGAGAGGATCCAGGCCCTGGCCGATGGGGCCCGGGACAACCTGGAGGCTCTGGACATCCACCATGTCCACTTCCGGATCGGGGATGGCACCCTGGGCTGGCCCGAGGAGGCTCCGTTCCAGGCCATTCTGGTCACGGCGGGAGCCCCCCGGGTCCCCCCTTCCCTGGCGAGCCAACTGGATCCGGAAGGAGGCCGCCTGGTGATCCCGGTGGGGGACCGCTTCACGCAGGAGCTCACCCGGGTCACCCGACGGGGAGAAGACTACGACTCCGAGCCCCTCCTGTCCTGCCGCTTCGTCCCCCTCCTGGGAGCCGAAGGGTGGGAGTCGTCGGAGACGGACCTCACCATTTGATTCGTTCGCCCTTGTCCTCCACCCGAAAGACCCAGCCCGCCAGGCGGCCGGGACGGAGGATTCCCCGGGCATCGCCATAATGGACGTTGCTCCGGGACCCCTGCTCCAACCCTGGCTCGTTGCGAATCTCCTCCATCACGGCCTGCAACCGCTCCACCCAGGTGGCCCAATTCTCCGGCCGGAGGTCCACCCAGCCCGCCGCCACCGCCTTCTCGTCCAGGGGGCGCTCCGAGGAAGGGGGAACCTTCACCACCGGGCCCCGGAGTAGCTTCTTGCCGTCCCGGGACAGGATGGGAATCCCCGTGGAGAGGATGCGCTGACGGAAGTCCCCATCCTCTTCCACCAGGACCTGGGCTCGTTGGGCGGTCTCCTCCACGTCCTGCTCCAGAGCCTTCTCGTAGGTGGAGTAGAGGCGCTTCAGAATGGCGCCCTCGAACAGGAGCTTGGTGAGCCGGGGCGGCCCCAGCATCTCGTAGGCCACGGCCTCCACTCCCTTGTCCTCCTCCATCTCCTCCATTCTGTCCAGGGCGGCGCTCCGGAGGGCCCCGGCCCGATAGGTAGGCCCCATGGTGGCCCCGTCCAGGGCCGAGACCACATCCCTCCCCGTGGGATGGGCCGTGATCTCCTGGATCACGTTGGCGGCGATCTCCTCGGGGGTCACGAACTCCATGAGCCCCAGGTCCGTGAGGGCCTCGAACTCCCCCATGCTGAACAGCCCGTTCTCCCCCGAGTGCACGTAGACCCCTTCAATGGTGTCCTCCAGGCAGGTGAAGGCCCGCTCGGCTCCGGGAGCGAAGGCCTCCTCCAGGGGGAGAGCTTCCAGGGCATCGCAGCGTTCCAACCGGTTGCGCCGGAACTCGATGGGGCCGTAACCCAACCCCTTCCAGCTGATGGCCGCCGTGGGCTTGATCTCCTTCACCGCCGGCCCCCCCGGGGTCCGGGCCATGAGGTAGAGGAGCAGGGTCTGGGCCCCGGCCAGGCTGGACTTGGCCATGAGCATCCGGGACGGCCGCTCCTCGGAGTGGGTGAAGGGCACGTTCATGCCCATGCCCCCCGTGCCCGCGGTGCCGATCTTCAGGTACATGCGGGTGCCCACCGTCTTCATCCCCGCCAGAGCGATCTGCACGTGGCGGATGAGTTGGGGCAGGTAACTGGTGGCCAGGTGATTCTCCACTTCTTCCAGGTCGGCTCCCGCCCCTTCCGCCGCCGCCCGGAGTCCCATGGCCGAGTCGAAGAAGTTCTGGTAGGCCAGGGCCCCGGCCGTGTTGATGGAATCGATGACCACGTCAGGCTGCACCTCCAGAAGGAGGCTTCCCAGGGCGGAGCGCCGAAAGACCTGGTCGGTGAGCTCCCCGTAGAGGTCGTCCACGAGCCGGGCCCGGGCCTCCGGATCCTGGAGGATCTCCCCCCGGGGCCTGTCCTTCATGCTGGCGGGAACGAAGAGATCCCCCCAGTAGGCCTCGATCCGGGCTCCGGACCCAGAGTTCCCGGCCCGGAGCTCCTCCACGGCCTCCTCCGCCTCCTCCCGGGTCAGGCCCGCCACCACCAGCCGCCCGGGCTCCTGGGCCAGAATGGCCCGGGCCACCGCTTCACCTACCAGCCCCGCGCCGCCAAGGATGAGAACCGTGCTGCCTTTCAGCTCCGTGCCGCCGACTTCTCGGGTCATGACGTCTCCTCCTGCCGAACCCTCTCCTTCAGGGCCCTGATCTCGTGGTCGTTCAGCTCTCTCCAATCGCCGGCTGGGAGCTCTCCCAGCCGGACGGGTCCGAATCGCACTCGCTGCAGCTGCGTGACGGGATGGCCCACAGCCTCCAGCAGCCGACGTACCTCCCGTTTCCGCCCCTCCCGGAGAACCAGGGAAAGGAGGGTCCCCTCCCCCCTCCGCTCCAGGATCCGGACGTCATGGGCCCTGGCCAGGCCATCCTCCAGCTCCACGCCCTTTTTCAGTCGCTCCAGCACCTCCCGGGAGGGCGTCCCCTCCACCCGGACCCGGTACTCCCGATCCACCTCGAAGGAGGGATGGGTCAAGCGGTGCAGCATGTCGCCATCGTTGGTGAGGAGCAACAGCCCCTCGGTGGCCCGGTCCAGGCGCCCCACGTAGCGCAACCCCTCCAGCGCCGCCGGCAGGGAATCGTAGACCGTCCGGCGGCCCCCGGGGTCATCCCGGGTCGTGAGAATCCCCGGAGGCTTGTGGAAGAGGACCCAGCGGGTCGGGGACTCTTCCACGACTTCCCCGTCCACCTCCACCCGGTCCCCACCGGGTCGAACCTTCGTCCCCGGGGTGGTCACCACCTCTCCGTTCACCCGGATCCGTCCCTGGAGGAGAAGCCGCTCGGCCTCTCTCCGGGAGACGACCCCGGTCCGGGAAAGGTACTTCTGGATCCGGACCGGGGCATCCTCAAGAGCCGGGGTCATGGTCCTCCCGGGCCGGCTCCTCCTCTGGGGCCCGCTCCTCCCCTGAGGCCGACCCATTCCCTGGGGCCGACTCATTCTCCTGCCGTTGATCCAGGCCCAGCTCCCCCTGGCTCGGATCCGGGGGGGAGCCCTCCTCCTCCTCCTCCAGGGAAGACCGGTCACGGAGGACCACGGGAAGCTCGTCGGGCCGGGGAAGCTCCTCCAGGGAGGTGAATCCGAAGTGTTCCAGGAAACGCTGGGTGGTCCCGTAGAGGAGGGGACGTCCCAGGCCCTCGCCCCTCCCCAGGACCTCGATGAGCCCACGGTCCTGGAGGGTCCGGATGACCCCGGCGGAGCCCACCCCCCGGATGTACTCCACCTCGATGCGCCCGATGGGCTGCCGGTAGGCAATGATGGCCAGGGTTTCCAGGGCCGGCCCGGAGAGTCGGGAGGGCCGGGGCACGGTGTCGAATCGCTCCAGGTAGGACGAGAACTCGGGGCGGGTGAGGACCTGATAGCCCTCCCCCAGCTCCATCACCTGGAAGGCCCTTTCCGACTCGTCGTAGAGGGTCCGTAGCTCCTGAACGGCCTCTTCCACCCGGTCCTCGTCCAGGGACTCGTCAGCCCGGGCGATCTCCTCGGCCTTCAGGGGGGCATCGCTGGCAAAGAGGACACTTTCCACGATCTGGGACGCCTTCACGGACCTTCCTCCCCTTCGCTCATGTCCGGTAGACTCTCGAGCCCGGTCTCCATCCCCTTCATCTCCTCCCCCACCTCTCCCCTCCAGGCATCCAGGTCCTTGCGCAGAAGCCAGAGCTCGGAGAAGAGGCGGGCCTGGCGCAGGGAGATGGCCCGCTGCCGGGAAAGCTCCAGGCCCGCCAGTAAGGTCATGACCCCGTGCATGGGGTCCTTCCACGGCGTGAGGAGTTGGCTGAACTCCACACGGGTCAGCTCTTCCAGGGTATCCAGGATCAACTGGATCTTCTCCTCCAGGGCCACCAGCCCGGTGGTCACCCGATGACTCCGTCCCCCGGCTCGGGGCATCTCCACACCCATGGCCACCTCCATGACGTCCTCCCAGGTGGTCTCCAGGGGCGTGTCATCGGCGGCTTCCCGGATCCTGGGCTCCACGTACCCCTTTCCGAAGAGCCGGGCACGCTGGGCTTCCGCCAGGGCGAGACGGCCGGAGATCTCCCGGATCTGCTCGTACTCCAGGAGCCGGCGCACCAGTTCGGCCCGGGGATCCTCGTCTTCTTCCTCTTCCCCACGGGGCAAGAGCATCTGGGCCTTGATGCGCACCAGAGTCGCCGCCATCTCCAGGAACTCCCCGGCCTCGTCCAGCTCCTCGGCGGCGATCCCGTCCACCACCGTGAGGAACTGCTCCGTGATGGTGGCGATGGGGATATCGAAGATGTCGATGTCCTGCTGCCGGATCAGGTGCAGGAGGAGGTCCAGGGGTCCCTGGAACCGATCCAGCTCCACCAGGAGGAAGTCGCCCCTGGCGAAGGGCCGGCCCGGCGCGGCCGGGGGTTCCAGGCCGCTCAGATCCACAGGCTCACCAGCCGGTCCACCTGGACCATGAGGAACTCCACGGGCCAGAGGAGGATGCGGAAGCCCCCGGGAAAGAAGAACACCAGAAGCATGACGATACCGATCCCGTACTTGCCCACCTCCCGGTACCGGGCTCCCCAGGTTGGAGGCAGGAGGTGGTAGAGGACGTGGGAGCCGTCCAGGGGCGGCAGGGGAAGAAGGTTGAAGAAGGCCAGGATCAGGTTCAGGAAGATGCCGTAGAGAGCCCCCTGCTGCAGGAGGGGAAGCACACCCCCCAGGGAACCGGTGAAGGACGCCGCCTGAAGAAGAGCCAACAGGGCAGCCAGACTCAGGACCGCCAGGAGGAGGTTGGCCGTGATTCCCGCCAGCGACACCCGGATGTCTCCCCACTTCCGGTCCCGGTAGCGACCGGGGTCCACGGGGACGGGTTTGGCCCACCCGAAGATGAACTGACCCGGGAGGAAGTAGAGGAGGAGGGGCACGATGATGGAGCCCACCAGGTCCAGGTGGGGAATGGGATTCAGGGTGATCCGGCCCAGTCGGTAGGCCGTATCGTCACCTTCCCATTTCGCCACCAGGGCGTGGGCCACCTCGTGGACCACCACGGAGAACAACAGGACGACAAGGAGCAGTAGGACATCCATAGACAGAGGAAGTTATCCCTGCAGGGCCTTGCTCCGGAAGCCCTCTCTTCCGCCGACGGGCTCCGGCCCTGGGAACCTGGCGAACAACCCCGGAAGATCCTCCCCTGACCCCGTTGATCGGGGGCGTGTTTTCGGGTAGCTTTCGAGGCTCGTTCGTAGGATGCACTTCTCGAGGTGACGATGCCGAACATCAAGAGCGCGAAGAAGCGCATGGAGTTGAGCCGGAAGGCCCGGGAGCGGAATCGGGCCGTTCGTTCCCGTCTTCGGACCGCCGTCCGGAAGGTTCACGAGGCCGAGGATCCGGAGACCGCCCGGGAGCTCCTCAGGAGGGCCGTATCCCTGTTGGACCGGGCCGCCACGAAGCGCCTCATGCCCCCCAATCGGGTGGCCCGGATCAAGAGCCAGCTCCATCGCCGGGTGAACGAGCTCTCCTCGTCCTGACCTTCCCCCGGCTTCACTTCTTCCAGACCACCTCTCCCCCTACCACGGTGTAGCGGGGCCCACCCCTGAGTTGCCAGCCCCGGAAGGGGGTGTTCCGGCTCTTGGACAGGAACCGGGTGGGATCCACCGTCCACTCCTCCTCAGGGTCGAAGATCGTCACGTCGGCAGAGCTTCCCGGCTCCAGCGTCCCCCCGGGGAGGTTGAAGATCCGGGCCGGCGCCACGCTCATCCGCTCCACCATGGTTGCCAGGTCCAGGACCCCCCCCATGACCAGGTGTCCGAAGACCAGGCCCAGGGCCGTCTCCAATCCCACCACTCCGTTGGGGGCGTCGTCGAACGCTGCCTCTTTTTCGTCGTAGTGATGGGGGGCATGGTCCGTGGCCACCACGTCCAGGGTGCCGTCCCTGAGCCCCTCCCTCACCGCCTCCCGGTCCTCCGGCGACCGGAGGGGTGGGTTCATCTTCGCCTCGGTCCGGTATCCCTCCACGGCGTCGTCGGTGAGGAGGAGATGGTGGGGCGTGGCTTCTCCCGTCACCGCCAGACCCCGGGCCTTGGCCCGGCGAATGGCCTCGACACCGCGCCGGGTGGAGACGTGCTGGATGTGCACCCGCCCCCCGGTGAGCTCGGCCAGTAGCACGTCCCGAAGGATGTGGAGGTCCTCGGCGGCGTTGGGCTTGCCCCGGAGCCCCAGTCGGGAAGAGACCAGTCCTTCATTCATGGCCCCGTCCCGGGCCAGGGTCAGATCCTCGGGGTGATCCACCACGGGGATGTCGAAGGCCTGGGCGTACTCCATGGCCAGACGCATGAGCCCCGAATCCATGACCGGATCGCCGTCATCCGTTACGCCCACGGCTCCGGCGGCCACGAGCTCGCCAATCTCCGTGAGGACCTTTCCCTCCCGGTTCATGGAGATGGCTCCCATGGGGTAGACCCTGGCGGCTCCCGCCCGGGCCCCGGCGGCCACCACGAACCCCACCGCCGCCGGATCGTCGATGGGCGGATCCGTGTTCGGCATGGCGCACACGGCTGTGAACCCTCCGGCCGCAGCCGCCCGGGCACCGCTGGCGATGGTCTCCTTGTGCTCCTGGCCCGGCTCCCTCAGGTGCACGTGGACGTCGATGAGTCCCGGCGTCACCACCAGGCCCCTGGCGTCCACGTCCAGGGCTCCCTCCACTCGTTCCAGATCCTCTCCCAGGGCGGCCACGGAGCCCTCCATGAGAAGAACATCCTTCACGGCGTCCAGATCCTGGGAAGGATCCACCACCCTCCCCCCCCGGATGAGAAGCGGTCGATGCGTCATGCTTCTGCCACCTCGCTAACGTTCTCGGCCTTCTCCGGCGTTCCTCCGGCCAGGAGGTAGAGGACGGCCATGCGGACGGCCACTCCGTTCGTGACCTGCTGGAGGATCACGGAGTGGGGCCCGTCGGCCACGTCGCTGTCGATCTCCACACCCCGGTTCATGGGCCCGGGGTGGAGAATGAGAAGATCCCGGGGCACCCGGTCCAGACGTTCCCGGCTGATGCCGTAGAACCGGTTGTACTCCCGGAGACTGGGGATGAAGCCCCCTTTCATCCGCTCCAGCTGCAGGCGCAGGACGTTGAGGACGTCAGCCCATTCCAGGGCCTCTTCCACCCGATGGAACACCCTCACACCCAATTCTTCCATGCGAAGGGGAATGAGGCTCTTGGGCCCGCAGACAGCCACCTCGGCCCCCAGCTTGAGAAGGCCGAAGATGTTGGAACGGGCCACCCGGGAGTGGAGGATATCCCCCACGATGCAGACCTTCAGGCCCTCGATGGTCCCCATGTGATCCCGGATGGTGAGCATGTCCAGCAGCCCCTGGGTGGGATGCTCGTGCCGGCCGTCTCCGGCGTTGATCACGTTGGATGGGATGCGCTCCGCCAGGAAGCGGGCGGCGCCGGAGGCCCCGTGCCGCATGACCACCATGTCAATACGCATGGCCTCCAGGTTCCGGGCCGTGTCCACCAGGGTCTCCCCCTTCACCACGGAGGATCCGGCGGCGGAGATGTTCACCGTGTCGGCGGAGAGTCGCTTCTCGGCGAACTCGAAGGACACCCGGGTCCGGGTGGACGCCTCGAAGAAGAGGTTGACGATGGTCTTGCCCCGGAGAACCGGGACCTTCTTGATCTTCCGCTCCGACACGTCCTTGAACAGCTCGGCAGTGTTCAGGAGGGTGAGGATCTGATCCCTGGAGAGGGGCTCCAGACCCACCAGGTCCTTTCCCAGGACCGACGGACTTCCACTCACGATTCAGCCTCCGGGTTCTTCAACAGGTACGCCCCCAGCTCCCCGTCCAGCTCCGGAACCAGAACCTCCACGTGGGCGTCGGGAAGATCTTCCTGCACCTTCCCCACCACGTCGGGCTGGATGGGCACTTCCCGGCCTCCCCGGTCCACCAGCACGCAGAGGAGGATCCGGGCCGGACGGCCCCAGTCCATGAGCTCGTTCATGGCTGCCCGGGCCGTCCGACCGGTATGGAGCACGTCGTCCACGATGACCACGGCCTTGTCGTCGAAGCCCTCCTGGGGCAGCTCCGACTCGCCCACCACCGGCCGGGGGCCGATGGTCATGAGGTCATCCCGGTAGAAGGTGATGTCCAGACTCCCCGTGGGGATGGAGCCTCCCTCCACCTCCTGGATCTCCTCCTTGAGACGGGAGGCGAGCTGCACCCCCCGACGATGGATCCCCATGAGGACCAGGTCCTCCGTTCCCCCGTTCTTCTCCACCAGCTCCCGGGCCATTCGGGCCAGGACTCTCTCAACAGCCCCCCGGTCCAGGAGGCAGACGCGCTTCGAGTCGTTCATGGATCTTCCCGCGTGGGTAGTTGTCTTCGGTCGTTGTGTCCGGCGCTCGCCCGAGGCGGAGGCGGTGGCTGGCCTTTCGTGATTCCGGGAGAACTCCCCGGGAGGGCAGGGCCCTGCCTCGGCGGCGGCAAAGTAGATCGGTCCGGAAGGACGTGTCAAACCGCCTCCCGACTTTACATCCCCCGGAGAGAGGGTCATGATGACCGACGGTTTTTTCTGCCGGAGAGGCGGGGCCGTGGCGGGTCGTCAGAGCCTATCGGGGACCGCCGGCTCCGACCACAGGAGACACAGCGTGCCGAACGACACCAAGCCAAAGCCCAGCCTGGGGATCTCCCTGGTTCCCGTCATCCTTCTCATCGCCTCCCTCTTCTACACCATCGTCTTCCTGGAGGGCTCGGGTCATATTCCCCTGATCCTGGGAAGCATCGTGGCCGCCCTCCTGGCGGGAACCGCTCTGAAGATGCCCTGGGAGGAAATCCAGAAGGGTCTGACCGGGGGGATCGTCACCGCCCTGCCCGCCATCCTGATCCTCATGATCGTGGGACTCCTCATCGGTGTCTGGATCGCCAGCGGGGTGGTGCCGGTGATGATCTACTACGGGCTGAAAATCCTCTCCCCTGGATACTTCCTGGTGGCCTCGGCCCTGACCTGCGCACTCATCTCCATCGCCACGGGCTCCTCCTGGTCCACGGCAGCCACCGTGGGCCTGGCCCTCATGGGGGTAGGTCAGGCTCTGGACATGAACCCGGGAATGACGGCGGGAGCGGTGATCTCGGGAGCCTACTTCGGTGACAAGATGTCGCCCCTCTCCGACACCACGAACCTGGCTCCGGCCGTGGCCGGCACCCAGCTCTTCACCCATATCCGGCACATGGTCTATACCACGGTACCGGCTTTCATCGGCGCTCTCCTCATCTTCACGGTCATCGGGATCGTGAGGCCCGCCTCCGGAGCAGTGGAGACGGCGGATTACAACCTCATGCTCTCCACCCTCTCGGAGTCGTTCAACCTCACCCCCTGGCTCCTCCTGGCTCCGGGGATCGTCCTTCTCATGGTGTGGCGCAAGACTCCAGCCCTCCCGGCTCTGGCGGCAGGTGTGGTGGCGGGAGCCATCCTCCTGGTTCTGTTTCAATGGGGTGAGGGAGGGTGGTCCAGCATCCTGGGGCGGCTCCTGGACTCCCTGTACACGGGCTACGTGAGCGAGACGGGGGTGGAGAGCGTGGACGAGCTCCTGACCCGGGGCGGGCTCTCCTACATGATGGACACCATCGCCCTGATCATGGTGGCCCTGGCCTTCGGCGGCATCATGGAGAAGTCCGGGATGCTGGAGCGCATCGCCGCCGCCATTCTCACCCTGGCCCACTCCACCGGCTCCCTCATCGCCGTCACCGTGGGGAGTTGCTTCGGGATGAACGCCCTGGCCTCGGACCAGTACCTGGCCATCATCGTTCCCGGGCGGATGTACCGGCGCGCCTTCCTTCAGCGGGGTCTCCATCCGAAGAACCTCTCCCGTGCCCTGGAGGACTCGGCCACCCTCACCTCACCGCTGATCCCCTGGAATACCTGCGGGGCGTACATGTCCAGCGTTCTGGGGGTGAGCAGCTTCACCTACCTGCCCTTCGCGTTCCTGAACCTCCTCTCCCCCATGATCTCCATGTTCTACGGCTTCACGGGCATCACCATCCAGAAGATCGAGGACGATCCGGACAGTCTTGTGGGAGTGGAGGAGGACGAGCTGCCTCCGCGGCACGAGGAGCTGGCCCGTCCGGAGGAGGGAGAGGATGTGCCGGAGACCAGGCAGGAGGTGTCGGGGACCCGGTAGAGGGCCGGTGACCCAGGGGGGGAGCCGCCCCTCCCGGGGTCATGGCCGGGGGGCTCCACAGGCTCGTCACCGACGGTGGAAGACCGCCTCCCCCACCCGGTCCAGGAAGGACCGGGCACCGTCGGAGGGCCCTTCCGTCACCGCCCAGTCGTAGGAGAAGAGGACCACTCCCCGAGCTTCCAGCTCCCGGGCGATGCGGATCTTGTCCAGGGTCCCCCGGAAGGTGTTCCGGTAGACCCCGATGCCGGCCCACACCCGGTGGGCCCCGGCGGCCTCCACCGCCGTACCCACCTGATCCCTGAAGGCGTCGTTGTCCGCCGTGTAGGCCATGGGAGCCACCGCGTCCAGGATTCCCCGCTCCATCCACCCTCGCCAGTCCTGGAACCGGCTCCGGTAGGCGTCCTCGGCGTTGGCGAAGACCGCCGCTGAGACCACGGCGTCGGGCCGACGCTTCTTGACCCCGTGGTAGATCCGTTCCACGAGCTCGGTGATCTGGGCCCGGCGAAACTCCGCCCACGGCCCCGGCAGAGCCTCCACCCAGGCCAACACGTCGGCCTGGTAGGCCTCGTCCAGCTCTCCCCGGCGAACAGGGCTCAATCGGGGGGAGACCCATTCCCGGAAGCGCTCCAGAGCGTCCCGGGAGTAGTCGAAGCCCGGATTCGGGTAGCGGACGTAGTCGAAGTGCAATCCGTCCAGGGGATAGGTCTCCACCAGGTCCATCCACACGGAGTAGATGTGCTCCTGGACCTCCGGGTGGGAGGGGCTGGTGTAGATCCCCTCCACACGGTCCCGGTTCCGCCGAGCGTACTCCAGAAGAGCCTCGCCGTAGGAGGGGGCGTATGGATCCGCGTGGAAGAGCTCCCGGGCCAGCTCCCTGGGAACCGCCAGCAGATCCGGCCGGGCCCGGATCAGGTGGAGAGGATCGGAGGGAAGAGCTCCCAATCCCCCCACCAGGTGGGCGTTCACCCAGACGTGGACCCCCAGGCCCCGGCCATGGGCCTCCCGAATGACCAGATCCAGGGGATCGAAAGCCCTTCCCTGCTCCAGTACCACCCGGGGCCGGGGCTCCCAGCGGCTCCGGTAGTAGGCGTCTCCCCGTCCCCGGACCTGGACCAGGAGGGTGTTGAAGCCGGCCCGGGCGGCCCGTTCCACCATGCGCCGGATGGAATCCGGGTGGGACAGGGTGGTCCTCACCACCCAGAGGGCCCTCACCTCCCGGGGCAGAGGATCCGGAACCGGGGCCGGCGGGGTCGGCCGGTCCCGGGGCCGGGGCCGTTCCTCCGGCGGCGGTGTCGGGGTCGCCCTTTCCGGAGGCCGAGGCCCCGGCTCTCCACCGGGCCTCACCATGGTGCAAGCCCCCAGAGCCGGGAGGAAGGCCAGAGCCACCAGGAGGACCTTCAACCGCATGACACCTCCCCGGCGGTCCCGTCGTCCCGGGCCGCCGCTGCCTTCCGGCGCCGGGCCCGGAAGAAAGCGGTGAGGAGACGGGAGGAGGGCCCGGAGAGGACCCCGGCCGTCACCTCCGCCCGGTGGTTCAGACGAGGGTCCTGCAGCAGGTTCCCCAGACTTCCCACCATCCCGGCCTTGGGATCCGCCGCGCCGTAGACGACCCGGGGGATCCGGGCCAGGACGACGGCTCCGGCGCAGCAGGCGCAGGGCTCCAGGGTCACGTAGAGGGTGGCATCATCCAGACGGGCGTACCCCCCGGCCGCGGCGCCCTGACGGATGACCACGATCTCGGCATGGGCCGTGGGGTCCTGCAGGGTCACAGTGAGGTTGTGGCCTTCGGCCACCAGCCGCCGACCACGGACCAGGACAGCCCCCACAGGCACCTCCCCTCGGAGACCGGCAAGACGAGCCATCTCCAGGGCCCGTGCCATCCAGAGGCCGTCACTCTCCCGGGAAGGGCTCAGACACAGATCCACGTGTACGAGATAGGAAGGAGACGAAGTCCGGGTGGCCCGTCCGGCCCGGACGGGGGAAGGGTTCGACGGGCCTGCTAATGGGCCACGGTGGCTGCGGAGACGGCCATCTGGTCCATCCGGCGGTACATCCCCTTGATCCGGCCCAGGACCACGAGCTTCTGGGGGTCCTCCACCACCGTGGCAGCCTCACCGCCCCTCAGGGGATCCAGGGCCAGCGCGCTTCCATTCCGACTGAACCGGTAGTAGGCCGCCTGGTTCCCCAACCGAGCCGCCACCAGGGCTCCGTCGGTGAGCTCCCCGACGGCCACGGGCTCCAGGAGGATGTAATCTCCCTCCATGCATCCCAGGGGCGCCAGCTCGTCGGCGGAGGCCTGGACAAAAAAAGCCCCCTTCTCGCCGGCCAGGCGGCGATCCAGGGTGAGGAAGGTGTCCGCCCTGGATGCCCGCTGTCCGTTCCGGTCCTGGGGAAGGCTGGAGAAGCAAGGTACCGAGATGGCGTGGGCGTTCAGATCGACGCCCAGGATCTTCACGCCCCGGGACCGTGAAGGGTCCCGTTCCAGAAATCCCTTGTCCGCCAGGGCCTGCAGGTGCTCGGAGACGGTCTTCGTGCTCTTGATCCCGAACTGCTCCCCGATTTCCCGGATGGAGGGCTGGTAGGTGTTGCTACGCAGATACTCCACCATGTAATCGAGGATCTTCCGCTCGATGGCCGAAAGAGTGACGGGCATCCGGATCTCCGCTGGCCTGCATTGGGTGATGGGCCAGAAAGCCGCAGGAAATTGGGACGGACGGCTATCCTAATGTGGGCCATTTCCCAGTGTCAAGAAAGGGTTTCGTTTCGGCCCTCCCCGGGAAGGTTGTCCGTCCGCAGGAACCGGATCCCGGCCCTCAAGCGCCGGAGAGAGCGCTCCCGGCCCAGGAGAACCAGAACCTCGAAGATACCCGGGCTGCTCATGCGACCCGTCACCGCCACTCGAAGAGGGTGGATGACCTTGCCCAGCCCCACGCCCAGCCTCCCGGCAAGGCCCCGGATGGCCTCCTCCAGGGCTTCCTCCTCCCAGGGGCACTCCTCCAGGACCTCCTCCAGGGCTTCCAGCCGGGCCAGGGCCGTCTCCGGGTCCTTCGCCCAGTGCTTCTTCACCGCCGCCGGGTCGAACTCCAGCTCCTCCAGCAGGTAGGGACGAGCCTGGGTGGCCAGCTCCGCCAGGGTCCGGGCCCGGACCTTCAGGAGGCCCACCAGGGTGGGAAGGTGCACCGGGAGGCCCGGAAGATCCTCCGGGGGAACGGATCCTCCCTCCAGCACCTCCGAGGCCTCCGAGGGGAGAAGGCCCTCCTGAATCAGGTGGCGGGCCACCGGGTCCAGGAGAACGTCGGTGGCCATCCGAGCCAGATGCTGACCGTTGAGCCACTCCAGCTTCCGGGAATCGAAGACGGAGCTCTTCTTCAGCACCCGCTCCAGGCTGAAGGCCTCCACCAGCTCCTCCCGGCTGAAGACCTCCCGGTCGTCTCCCGGAGACCATCCCAGGAGAGCCAGGAAGTTCACCATGGCCTCCGGCAGGATCCCCCGTCCCTCGTAGTCGCCCACCGCCGTGGCCCCGTGCCGCTTGGAGAGGCGCTTTCCGTCCGGCCCCAGGATGAGGGGTACGTGGGCGAAGTCCGGGACCTCGTGCCCCAGGGCCTCACAAAGGAGAATCTGTTTGGGGGTGTTGGAGAGATGGTCGTCTCCCCGAAGCACCAGGTTGATGCCCATTTCCAGATCGTCGGACACCACGGCCAGGTTGTAGGTGGGCGTCCCGTCGCTCCGGAGAATCACCAGGTCGTCGATCTCCTCGTTGCGGAACCGGGTCTCCCCGTGCACCCGGTCCTTCCACACCGTCTCCCCGGGGGGCACCATGAACCGCAGGGCGAAGGGCCTTCCCTCCTGCAGCAGGGCCTCTTCCTCCTCCCGGGTCCGGGCCCGGGCCCGCTCCCGGGCCCGGCGCAGGCGCTTGCCCGCCTCCTGGTCCAGCTCCCGGTCCCGGGCCGCCTCCTCCGGCGTGGAGAAGTCCCGGTAGGCCCGGCCCGATTCCAGGAGGGCCAGGGCATGAGCCTCGTGGCGTTCGAGTCCTTCCCTCTGGAAGAAGGGGCCCTCGTCCCAGTCCAGTCCCAGCCACCGGAGGCCGTGGAGGATGGCCTCGGTATGCTCCTCCCGGGACCGCTCCCGGTCGGTATCCTCCACCCGCAGGACGAAGACACCATCCTCCTTCCGGGCCAGAAGCCAGTTGAACAGGGCCGTGCGGGCCCCTCCCACATGGAGGAAGCCCGTGGGCGACGGAGCAAATCGGACGCGGAGTGTCATGAGGAGCCTTCGGCAGTCGTTCCCGTTCGAGGGTTCATCAGCCCTCCAGAGCTTCCCGGAGGAGCCGTTGCACGGTCTGGGGGTCGGCCTTGCCACGGGTGCGACGCATGACCTGACCGGTGAAGAAGCCCAGGAGGCCCGTCTTGCCCCCCCGGTAGCCGTCCACCTCCTGAGGGTGGGCCTCCAGAACCTCCTCCACCAGGGGTCGGAGATCGTCGGGATCGGACATCTTCTCCAGTCCCCGCTCCTTCACCTTCTCCCGGGGATCGCCTCCCTCCTCCACCATCTCGGCGAAGATCTCCTTGGCCACGGGCTGGGAGATGGTGTCCTCGGCCAGGAGGGCCACCAACTCGGCCAGGGTCCGGGGGGTAACGGGGAGCTCCGAGAGGGGACGGTCCTTCGTCTCCCGCAGGAGCTCGTTCACCATCCAGTTCGCCACCCCCTGGGGGTCGTGGTGAACCTGGAGGGCCTCCCGGAAGAACCCGGAGAGCTCCGGGACCCCGGAGAGGATGTCCGCATCCTCTTCGGCCAGGCCCAGCTCCTCCCGGTAGCTCCGGTAGGCCTCCGCCAGCTCCGGCCGGGCCCGGCGGACCCGGTCCCGCTCCTCCCGGCCCGTGTCCGTGCCGGGGGCCCCCGGGGCTCCGGGAGCTCCACCCGCAGGATCTCCTTCCACCGCCTCTATCCTCGCCCTTCCTTCGGCCCGATCACCCAGGACCACACCGTCCCGGACACTCTCCTTGACCCGCTTCGCCCAGGTATCCCGGAGGGTGACGATGCGGTTGAAGACCAGGGACCCGGGCCGGGAGTCCAACTCGTCGATCATGAAATAGCCCACCCGCTCGAACTGGTAGCGTGTCCCGGGCTCGGCCCCGGTCACGCTGGGCTCCACCACCGCCCGCTCCACGGTGATACGGGAAGCGGGATTCAGGTTCACCGTGAAGTCCTGCCCCTCGGGCACGTCCTCCGGATCCGGGACCCGGAAGAGGCGGTCGTAGAGGCGAGCCTCCACCGGAAGGCCGTGGGCCACCGACACCCAGTGCAGGGTCCCCTTCACCTTCCGCCCGTCCGGGGCGCTCCCTCCCCGGGTCTCGGGATCATAGGTGCAGCGGAGCTCCACGATCTCGCCCGACTTCGGGTCCTTCACCACCTCGTCGCAGGTGATGAAGTAGGCGTAACGCAGCCGGACCTCCCGGCCCGGAGCCAGGCGGTGGAAGCCCTCCGGGGGATCCTCCATGAAGTCGTCGGCCTCGATGTAGACCTCCCGGGAGAAGGGCACGGGGCGAGATCCCTCCAGGGGCACGTCGTGGGGGTAGGAGGGAATGTCCAGCTCCTCCTCCCTCCCCTCCGGGTAGTTGGTGATGACCACCTTCAGGGGATCCAACACGCCCATGACCCGGGGGACGGTCCTGTTCAGGTGATCCCGGACGGCGAACTCCAGCTTGCCCATGTCCACCCGGTTGTCGGCCTTGGCCACCCCCACCATCTCGCAGAACTTCCGGACGGCCTCCGGGGTGATGCCCCTCCGGCGCATGCCGGCGATGGTGGGCATCCGGGGGTCGTCCCACCCGTCCACGTGCCCTTCCTTCACCAGCTTCAGGAGCTTCCGCTTGCTCATGACCGTGAAGTCCAGGTTCAGCCGGGCGAACTCGTACTGGTGGGTACGGGGCTCGGTGAACCCCACCTCGTCCAGGATCCAGTCGTAGATTTCCCGGTTGTTCTCGAACTCAAGGGTGCAGAGGGAATGGGTGATGTCCTCGAAGGCGTCGGAAAGGCAATGGGTGAAGTCGTAGAGGGGATAGATGCACCAGTCGTCCCCTTTCCGGTAGTGGGAGGCGTGGCGGATGCGGTAGAGGACCGGATCCCGCATGATCATGTTGGGATGGGCCATGTCGATCCGGGCCCGGAGGACATGCTCCCCCTCGGCGAACTCCCCGGCCTTCATCCTCTGGAAGAGGTCCAGGTTCTCTTCCACGCTCCGGTCCCGATAGGGGCTCTCCCGCCCAGGACGGGTAACGGTGCCCCGGTACTCCCGGATCTGCTCCTCGGTGAGTGAGTCCACATAGGCCTTCCCCTTCCGGATGAGGACCAGGGCGCACTCGTAGAGTCGCTGAAAGTAGTCCGAGGCGAAGTAGAGATGATCCCCCCAATCGTAGCCCAGCCAACGCACGTCCTCCTGGATGGAGCGGACGTACTTCATGTCCTCGGTGAGGGGGTTCGTGTCGTCGAAACGCAGGTGGCAGACCCCGCCGTACTCCTCCGCCAACCCGAAGTTCAGGACGATGGACTTGGCGTGCCCGATGTGCAGGTAGCCGTTGGGCTCCGGGGGAAAGCGGGTCTCCACCCGGCCCCCGTACGTACCCTGGGCCTGGTGCTTCTCCACGATGGCCCGGATGAAGTCGGTGCCCTCCCGACGACCCCGGCCGTCCCCTTCGCCGGCGCGTCCAGCGGTCATGACTGTCCTCTCTCGTCCTGGTTGGGTCCGCGTGGCATCTCGTGGCCCGCCGGCGGGTCCGCCGTGCGGGCTCCCGGCCCCGGACCCATGGATCCGCCGGGGCCCGGTACCCTGCCGCCCCTCTGCAAGGATGAAAGGTAAGAGATGAAGCCGGGTTGTGGAGAGGGTGCCGGAGACCGTGCTCGTCGGCCCCCAGGCCAGCAACCTTCAGCTCCGGGGATTCCGGTCTCCCCGGGTCTCAGCCGTTTCCTCCTCCCAGCGAGAGAGGGCCAGGCAGGCGTTCACACCGCCGAAGCCGAAGGAATTGCTCAGGGCATGGCGTAGCCCGTCCCCGCCCCCGTCTCCCCCCTCGGAGGTGGTGACGTATCGCAGATCGCAGTCCTCTCCCGGGCTCTCCAGGTTCAGGGTCGGGGGAATCCAGCCCCTCCTCAGGGTGAGGGCCACGATCCCCACCTCCAGGGCCCCGGAAGCCCCCAGGGCATGGCCATAGAAGGGCTTGGTTCCGGTGACGGGGACCTCGTCGGCTCGAGGGCCCAGGACCCTGCGGATGACCCGGCTCTCCGTGGAGTCGTTCAGGGGAGTGGAGGAGCCGTGGGCGTTCACGTGGTCCACCTCTTCCGGGCCCAGGGAGGCCGTCTCCAGGGCCCGGGCCATGGCGGCTGCGGCACTGGTACCGTCGGGACGGGGTGCGGCCATGTGGTGGGCATCGCTGGAGGTGCCGTAGCCCGCCAGCTCAGCGTAGATGCGGGCGCCCCGTCGTCGGGCGTGCTCCTCCGCCTCCAGAACCAACACGCAGGCCGCCTCCCCCATGACGAAGCCATCCCGGTTCCCGTCAAAAGGACGGCAGGCCCGTGCGGGGTCGTGGTTCCGGGTGCTCATGGCTTTGATGATGGCGAAGGCCCCGAAGCTCAAGGGAGCCAGGGGAGCCTCCACCCCGCCGGCCAGCACCACGTCGGCCTGTCCCTCCCGGATCAACCGCCATCCCTCCCCGGCGGCCATGGCCCCGGAGGCACAGCTCATGGCGTTCGTGGAGTTGGGGCCGGTGAAGCCCGTGTCGATGGCCGTCCGGGAGCTGGCGGCCCCGCAGAAGACGGAGAGGGCCAGTCGGGGGTTCACACCCTTGAGGCCCCGCTCCAGGAAGGTATGGACCTCTTCCTCGGCCAGGGCGATCCCTCCCAGGGCCGAGCCCATCTGCACGCCGCCCCGGGGTGGATCCACGTCGTCGGGATTCAGGGAGGCATCCTGGAGGGCCAGGCGGGTGGCGGCCATGGTGAAGTGCCCAAAGCGGTCCAGGCGCCGGGCCTCCCTGGCGTCCATGTAATCCTCGGCCCGGAAGTCCTCGATCTGGGCCGCCACCTGGCTGGGGAAGGGGGAGGGATCGAAGCGGTCAATGCGCCGGACGGGGGATAGGGTCCCGTGGAGGCCCTGCCAGAGGCCCTCCACTCCGATTCCCGAGGCCGTGATGGGCCCGATGCCCGTGATCACGACCCGTCGAGTGTTGTCTCCTGGATTGCTCACCCTGACGGGCCTCCTTCCCTCCCCTGGCTTCCGTCGTTCCCGCTGGTCCCGCCCTGGGCTCTCTCCTGGACGTCCTGGGTTTCCCCGGCCTCTCTTTCGCCGGGAGCCCTGTCGCCCCTTCCCTGCTCCACCACTCCCTTTCCAGCCTTTCCCTCCGCCGCCCGAATGACCCCGGCCAGGGTGCGCTGGGCGATGAAGCTGATGAAGTGGGGCCCGATCACCCGGTTCGCCGCCAGGGTGCCGATGAGGGGCCAGTCAGGACCCGTCCATTCGTGGACGATGCGAAGGCGGCTCTCCTCATCACTTGCCGGCTCCACCTCCCAGATCACGTCCATGCCCCGGGTGATGCCGTCCACGTGGCGGTAGTAGACCCGCCGGGCCTCCGGGTCGTGCTCCATCTCCGACAGCCACCACGTGGGATAGCGGAGGGGCCCCGGGAAGTCCCGCCAGGCGGCCATCTCCACCACGCCTCGGGCGAATCCGTCCTTGCGCTGAAAGCGAACCCAGCGGTAATGGGGGAGAATCTCGGGCCAACGCTCCACGTCGGCGGCCACCCGGAAGCAAAGGTCCGCCGGGGCCCGGGCCCGGCCCTCGTCCACGGTTCTCATGGCAGTCCTCCCAAGGCTCCTGGTCCTCGTTTCATGGTTTCCGGACGTCTTCTTCGGGAACGACGGCCTCAGCCCCCGGTGGCCGGGGCTCCGGCCAGGGTGAGCCGGAAGGGCAGGTGCACGCTTACCCGGAGGTCCTCCAGGGCCACCTGCCGACCCAGGTCCTCGAGCTCGCCTCTCTTGAAGCCCCGCTGCACGGAAATGGGTCCATCGTGCCGGGTATAGGGGTTGTTCCTCCACACGGTGGCCGCCAGGAGGCGGGCCCCCAGGTACGCCGGCCAGGACCGTTCCAGGTCACTCACCACTACCTGCTGGCGAGCCACCCGGATCATCTCCTCCAGGACCCGGACGGCGTCCTCGTCATGAAAATGATGGAGGGTGAGGGTGGCCACCACGGCGTCGAAGGCATTGTCGGCGAAGGGGAGGCGGAAGGCGTCGGCCCGGACGATCTCCATGGTCTCCATGGCCCCGGGGCGAGCCAGCCTCTCCGCAGCCACTCGACAGGCAGTCCGGTGGGCGTCCACGGCCACTCCCTCCAGGCGGCATCTCCGTTTCTCCGCCCAACGCCCCAGGCGGTCCAGCGTCGTTCCATCCCCGGCTCCCACGTCCAGTACCCTGAGCCGGCGCTGGGGCCGAACGAAGGGAGCCAGGGCCCACCGAAGGCCCCGATCTCCGCCGAGCCATCGGTTCACCTGGCTCACCTGGGCCAGGGACGCCCTGAGGACACCGAAATCCAGGTCCGGCGCGTCCACGTACTCCGGCGTCAGGTGACGGTGCCTCACGCAGCAACCCCGGGAGAAAGGGTCCACGGGCTATCGGGGGAGCTTCCTCAAGGAGAATACGCCTCCCTGTCCGGAGGGGCCAGGAGGCCGACCGGAGACCAGAGCGCAGCCCCCCTTTTCCGGTCAATTGCCAAGTGACGGGAAGTCGTACGAGGTTGGGGGACGCATGGTTTTACGACCCCTTCCAGCACCCGGGGTGAGTCGGGCCGGAGTGTTCTCCTCCTACAGTCCGGACCGCACCATCGCCATGGAGGACCTGCCCACCCTGGCCGAGATCCTCCAGAACGGCCTGGGGGCCTATCTGGCTCCGCCGGGGGGGAAGGCCAGGCCGCTGTAAGCCCTCCTGAGTTTGAGCCGGAACGTCGGTGAACTCTCATCCCTCGAAGGGCTACTTCTCCACCCCGAGGGTGGCCGGAAGATGGATTCCCGCATCGGGAAGGGCGTTCTCGATGACCCACCCCCGCTGGAAGGGACTGTCGAAGCGATACGCGCCGGGTGCTTCCTGAACCAGAACCCCCTCCGCCACCAAGCTTGCCGCAGCTCGTGAGGCTGCCGCGCTGGAGGCTAGGTGCAGTTGACGGCGTTCTCCCACGGTGGTGGATTCAGCCTCAACGCCAGCGTCCGTATCGAGGCCACCGACCGCGAAGGACTGGAACGGCTGATCCGCTACTGTGCCCGGCCACCCTTTGCCCTCGAACGGCTCCACCTGG
>Ga0207797_1000115_pt1 | contig 56230 bp, 53 predicted proteins | sample PRCRCaboRojoPR_6_FD_187275 | JGI IMG/M metagenome (GOLD analysis project Ga0207797, IMG submission 187275) | Marine sediment microbial community from Cabo Rojo, Puerto Rico - PR CR 10% Liquid 1 (SPAdes) | ecosystem: Environmental > Aquatic > Marine > Coastal > Sediment | place: Cabo Rojo, Puerto...
AACAACCCGCAACCCTGAGCCGGCGATGGGATTCGAACCCATGACCTACTGATTACAAGTCAGTTGCTCTACCGACTGAGCTACACCGGCAGCGAACGGGATTATACCATAATCGGTCCGAGCGTCAAGTGATTTACGAGTTCAACCCGGGGACGTGGAGCATGCGAAGGAACTCGCGGTGGCGGGCCAGGTTCTTTCTTACTTCCACCTGTCAGTCGGAGAACGTGAGGTCGATCGGCTCCGGCTCACCCAGAATCGGAAGGGGATGTCGGACGTTCAAATCCCACCAGGCGAGGAGCAAGGCCAGGTACTCTCGAGACTTCCAGATCACCTGCTCGGATGAGTAAATGCGGCGGTTGGCTGTGACCGCCACAGCGTCGATACCGAGGGACTGGCAGACGTAAACGGAGCGTGCCGTATGGAACCGCTGGGTCACAGCTACCAACTGCTCGACGCCAAAGATCGCCCGTGCCCGGTAACAGCTGTCATACGTGCGCCGCCCGGCGTAGTCGAGGACCACGTCCTCCTGGGGAACACCCAGCCGAACGGCGTAATCCTTCATCGCCTGCGGCTCGTTGTAGTCGGGGCGCCGGTTGTCACCGCTGCAGAGGAGCTTCTCTACCTTTCCCGCATGGTACAGCTCGGTGGCGGTGGCGACTCGGTCGGCCAGAATGGGGGTCAGCGAACCGTCGGGCCAGAGCCCGGCGCCGAGGACCAGCGCCACGGGGCGCTGCGGGACCTGCTCCACAGTCTCGTAGATCCGGCTCTCATATCGACGCTCAACCCAGAACCGCAGGCCAAGAATGAGCCCAATAGCGGCGATACCAGATGCGGCGGCCAGCAGGAACAGCCGTCTGAGCACTCTCACGCCAGATCCAGCTCCGCCCAAAGGGCATCGATGCGCGCCTCGACCTCAGGATCCATGCGCACGACCTCAGGCCAATCGCGCGTGTATCCCTCCTCGGGGAGTTTGGCGGTAGCGTCGATACCGATCTTTCCACCGAAAGAATGATGGTAGGAGGCGTGGTCCAGGTGATCCACCGCACCGTCGTTGATTATCACGTCGTGAGACCAGTCCACGTTGCCCAAGGCCTGCCACGCTGCCTCTGTTGGATCCTGTACATCTACCCACTCGTCGAAGACGACGATGCCCTTCGCCAGACTGAGGAGGGCCAACCCCCACAGCCCATGGATCACCTTGCGCGCATGGCCGGGGAACTGCTTCTCGATACTGACCAGCACGAGGTTATGAAAGACGCCCGGCACGGGCATGGCAAAGTCGACTACCTCCGGCAGGAAGAGCTGTACCAGAGGGAGAAAAAGCCGTTCGGTGGCTTTGCCCATCCAGTAGTCCTCCATTGGGGGGATGCCAACGACGGTCGCGGGGTAGATCGGCTCGCTTCGGCGCGTGATGGCGGTGACGTGGAAGGCGGGAAAGCGCTCGACTGGCGTATAGTAGCCTGTGTGGTCCCCAAAGGGCCCTTCGAGACGCTGATCATTGGGATCGATGACACCCTCAATGACGATGTCGGCGTTGGCCGGTACCTCCAGCGGCTGGCTCACGCACTCAACCAACGGCACCGGCTCTCCGCGAAGCCAGCCAGCCAGCAGGTATTCATCGACGTCGGGCGGGAGAGGGGCTGAAGCGCTCCAGATGGTGGCTGGGTCGCCGCCGAGCACTACGGCGGCGGGGATGGCAGCCTGGCTCTCTTCCCCCGAGGATTGAGTCTCCAGAGCCGCGCGCTCGTGCTCGGCACCTCCCTTATGTCGCTGCCAATGGACGAGGAGCGTGCGAGAGTCGACCTTCTGCAGCCGGTACATCCCGACGTTCCGCACACCCGTCTCCGGATGGCGGGTCACGACCTGCGGCAGCGTGATGAACGGCCCGCCGTCCTGCGGCCAACAGGTCAAGATGGGGATGCCATCCAGTGATGGATCCTCGGATGTCACCACTTGCTGGACATTGGCCCGCCGCACCCGTCGGGGTCTAAGACCGGCAGCTCTAACGGCATCGAAGAGGGCCTTGCCCCGCTTGAGGGCTTTGATGGGTCCCTGGGGTAGACGCATATCGAGCAGCGCTCCCAGGTCACGCCTCAGATCCTCCAGCTCGTCGACGTGGAGGGCCCAGGCCATCCGCTCTGCGCTGCCGAACATATTGATCAACACCGGGATGTCGTAGCCCGCCGGGTTCTCGAATAGGAGCGCCTTATTCTGCTCAACGCGACCCTTTGACACTCGATCCACGATCTCGGTGATCTCCAGCTTGGGCGAGACAGGCTGGGAGACACGGATGAGTTGATCGCGGGACTCGAGAAGGTCCACGAAGCTTCGCAGGTCGTCGGTCATTGTTGTCTCCTTCTCTCTGGCATAGACACTCCTCAGGCCTCCATCCATCGGCACGCTCGCCGCTCCACGGCGTCCACCACGAAGTAGAGCCCGAGTCCGAGAACGCTCATAGCGATGACGCCGGCGTACATCTTGGGGTAGTCGAAGAGCGTACTGCCCTGAATGTAGATATAGTATCCCAGCCCATACTGCGTGGCAAAGAGCTCGGCGATGTAGAGCACAGCTACAGCCGTGCCGATTGACTGCCGCACAGCGGTGAGCACCGCTGGGACGCTGGCGGGTAGATAGACGAAGCGGAACAGCGCTCGGCGCCCAGCGCCGAGGCTGCGCACGCTGGTCAGGATCTCAGGTTGGATGTTTGCCGCGCTATCGCGAACGAGCACCAGAATCTGGAAGAAGAGAATCATGGTAACGATAACGATCTTGGGCGCGTTACCCACGCCGAGAAACAGGAGCACGATGGGAACCAGGACGACCTTGGGGATGGGATAGAGCAGGTAGATGAAGGGCGACAGGAGGCGGTTCAGCCGCTGGCTCTGACCCAACACGAGCCCGGCCGGGGTGGCAAGAGCAACGGCCAGGGTTATGCTCGCCACCACCCGCAGAAGGCTGGCCAGGAAATGGCGTCCCAGGTCCCGTCCTAACTCGCGTACCAGGGTGCTCAAGGCGGCCCAGGGAGTGGGGAGGATGGGAATCTGGACAGTCAATGCCACGAACTCCCAAACCAGCAGCAGGATCAATGCTGCTAACAATAGGGAGAGGCCGCGAGAACGAGCAGTCTCATCCCTTGGGTCTGCTGTTCCATCAGCCCGCTCCGCCGGCTGGTTCACTGACTGCGTCACAGAACAGTCTCCCCTCGCGATTGCCTCGGCGTATCCTCATCGATCCGCTGCCGGAGCAGTGCACAGGTCTGCTGGTAAGCCCCCGAGCTCCGGTAGGACTCGTTCGCGGTATGGGGGTTGTCAATCATCCGAGTCTGCCGATTCGGCGGAGCGTGCAGCAGGAGCACCTTCTGCCCGACGAAGGCGGCCTCCTCAATGTTGTGGGTGACCAAGACCACGGTCAAGCCTGCTTCGGCGCAAAGCTTCAAGGTCAGCACCTGCAGTGATTCCCGTGTCGGGGCATCCAGTGAAGAGAAGGGCTCGTCCATCAGAAGAAGATCCGGCTGGAGCGCCAGGGTGCGAGCGATGGCCGCCCGCTGGCGCTGCCCGCCGGATATCTGTCCGGGATACTTGCTCGCCAGCTCCGCGATATCGAGCCGCGCCAGCCAACGGTCGACCCGGGCCCGCGTCTCCGCCTGATCGATGTGTTCATCCTGAGGTACGTGACGCCCGTCGGGGCCGTAGAAGCGGCGAATTCGGAGGCCCAATGCCACGTTGTCGTAGACGGTGGCCCAGGGCATCAGACCGTATTCCTGTAGGATCAGGCCTGTTCGTGGGCGAGGTCGGACGATCCTTTCCCCGGCTATCACCACTTGACCGCTCTGGGGGCGAAGGAGACCGGCCAACAGCAGGAGGAGCGTGCTCTTGCCGCAGCCCGACGGGCCCAGCACCGACCAGATCTCGCCAGCCTCGACGTCCCACGAGAAGCTGTCGAACACAGGCGGTTGCTGAGGATAGGCGAAGGAGACGTCAATCAGTTCGATCATGCTCGTCCTTCACGCCCTCGCCATTCTGCATCTTGCCGCTCCTGCGATCCGATAAACGCGAGTGCTCCTTGGGCTTCGCTGGGTGGATACCTCTCATCGATCAAGAAGCTCTCGTCGCTCCTAGCTGAGGCCGGCCTAAGGAAGGAACGCATCATCGACGGATTCATCATAGGAGGGATCTGCGGCGAGCCGTTCGGTCTCTCGCAGCCATTCGACAGCGTCGGTGAACTGTGCCCGGCTGGGCGTCCCATCACCAGGATAGTCGGGCAACTCGTAAGAGCCCCTTAGGGGCTTTGGGACGAGGTTCTCCTCTGCCAGCAGATCGTCCCAGCGCGTCTTGTCCTCGTTGATGATCTGGCTGGCCTGAGAGACTGCCGCCAAGAAACCACGAACGGCCCCGGGGCTCGTCTCCAGCGTCTCCTTCCGGAAAGCGTAGACGCTGCAGCTCGTTTCCAGATGCTCTGTATCGTCGACGACGACGACAGCACCGTCTTGCATCACCAGCGAGGCGAGAGGTTCCGGGAGCGTAGCTGCTTTGAGCTCGCCGGACCGGAGGAGGGCCATCCGTTCAGGGATCTTCGGTACGGCGAGCGTCGCGACGCCGTCGGGTGAGAGGCCCTCGGCCTCCAGCATGCGATCGGTCACGTACTCGATGACGGTGCCCTCTGATATGCCAATCTGGACGCCGGCCAGATCCTCTGCCCCAACGATGCCCGACTGCTGCGCCGCCATCACTCGGAACTGTGCAAAGGATGGCGTGGGCGTCATCGCGTAACGGACTGCAGCTACCCGAGGCACGTCGCGATTGTAGAGCGCCAGCGCCACCAGATCGGTGATGATACCGTCCACTTCGCCGGCCTGCACCAGCTGATCGCGCTCCGCCGCCGAGGCAGCGCTGACGAAGGTGACCTCGATGCCTTGTGCTTCGAAGAGGCCTTCCTGGTCGGCCACAAACATGGGCAGGGTGTCTAGAATGGGCAAGACGCCGATCCGCAGCATATCGGGGTCGGCTCTCTCTCCGCAGCCAGTCGAGACCAGCAGAAGGCTGACTGCGATGGTAACAAACACGTGTCTCAGATTCATGCATTTTCCTCGGCACATGAGTGTCACGACAGGTAGAGAGCTGCCAGGACACTAACGAAGAGCGTCACACTGATATACCCATTGACATTGAAGAAGGCCACGTCGATGCGGGACAGATCATCCGGACGCACCAGACGGTGTTCGTAGATGAGCAGGCCCGCCGATACCAGCACCCCCAGCCAGTAGGGCCACGCCAGCCCGACCTGCACCCCCAGCCAGAACAGCAGCGCGACGGTCAGCAGATGGCAGGCACTGGAAAGATGAAGCGCTACTCCAGTGCCGAAGCGTGCGGGAATCGAGTGGAGACCGGACTGCCTATCGAAGTCGACGTCCTGACAGGCATAGATCAGGTCGAAGCCTCCTATCCACGTGGTGACAGCCCCCAGCAGTATCCACGCCGGCACGTCGCCGGTCGTGAACAAGGACCCGCGCACTGCCGCCCATGCCCCCATCGGCGCCAGTCCATCCGTGAATCCCAGGACAAAGTGGGACAGCCAAGTGACCCGCTTAGTGTAGGAGTAGCCGACGAGAAACAGAGCTGCACCAGGCAGGAGAATCAGGGGCAGGGGCCCGAGGCGCCAGGCCGCCACCGTCAGGACCGCGGCTGACATCGCGGTGCCGATCCACGCCGTGGAAACCTTGACGCGCCCTGACGCCAGGGGCCGGCCGGCAGTGCGGGGATTCCGGGCGTCGATGGTGCGGTCAATGATCCGGTTGGCGCCCATCGCCAGCGTGCGTGCGGAGGCCATAGCCACCGTGATCCAGAAGAACTGGTACCACGTAGGCCCGCCGGCGCGGGGTGCCAGCAGCATGCCCAGGTAAGCAAAAGGCAACGCAAACACGGTATGCTCAAACTTGATCAGTGTCAGGAAATCGCGGGCTTTGTCCAAAACCATCGTCACGGCAGCCTCTCCAGGACGTTCATCACCGTATTGCTGTCCGGGGCGCGGACGAGAAGCAGATAGCGGCCGGCGCGGCGCAGGTGTATGCTGCCCGAGTCTGTCTCCCACCATTGGCCCGAAAGCCCTCGAGGTGGGTCGATGGGTTGAACCGGCAGGTGGAGCTGTGGGATGAGGAGCTTCAGGCCCCGCTCAAACTCCAGCGCCTCGAGGCTACTGTCCCACACGGTTCTCCAGACCGTCAAGCGGCGACCATCCTCTCGCTCCCAGACCAGGAAGGTGTCTCCGTCCCAGCCTTCAGCCCGACGCCAGGCTGCCTCCTCCGGCATCACCTGGTTCAGGTAGAGGCCGATGGCGAACTCTCCCAGCGTGTCCTGGAGAAGAAGCTGCCACTCATCACCCAGAACCGACCCTAGATCGGGTACGACGACAGCACTGGGCTGATCCGGCTGCCCGTCAGCTGAATCCAGACCTAAGTACCGAGAGGGGTGGAGAATCTGTTCTGTGGAGCGGGGCGGGCTCGTGTAGGATCTATTGACGGCATCCCATCCCTCCTGCTCAAGGAGGGCGTCCACGAATCGGCGGCCCTGTTGATTGGGGAAGTACCGCAGTTCCTCCCAGGCTTTGTCTCCTGCCAGCTCTCCGCCGTACACAGGTTGTTCCGCTTCAACGATTAGGTTCGTCAACGGTTCCCAATCGACTGATGACAGACTCCCGTAGCGGTATAGACCAGTGATTAGGGTAGCATCCCCCTCGGTCAATGCTCGGAGCGCCAATCTCTCATCGGTCGTGTGGGCTCTCGCGTCCAGGCCTTCAAGATCGAAGTGCTGGTCCTGGAGAGCGTGAGCGTAGGCATGAGCCAGAACGGCCTGGGTGTCGGCATCGTTCTCTGGACGCTCGACCGCTACGTAGAGCTGCTCCTGCTCCGCCACATAGATGCCCGCTGGCGCGCGCACCTGAACATGCTCCGGCGGGCTGGGAAGCAATCCCAGCGCGGTATAGGAGAGCAGCGCGGATTTGGGGTCGTCTTCGGCGTGGAGCTCCTGGAGCGTCTCCTCCATCTCACGCTCCTTGAGGAAGCTGAGAGGAACTTCAGCCCGAGGCGAGAGAGCGCGCTGGGTCTCCACCTGGTGGGCAATCTGGTCGAAGAGACGCGCCGCTCGGACCTGCGGCCAGAAGCCCTCCTGTTGGTCCGGTGTTGATGTAGCCGGCGGCGGAGATGGCGATGGCGGTGGGGTAGCAGTCTGTACGGGCGGTGACGTCTCGACGGGAGCGGTTTCCATGCTTTCTAGGGACGTGATAAGGAAACCCGCCAACAGCCCAAAGACGACAACGACGATTAGGACCAGCAGGAGTATGATGCGCCGTTGTCGTGGGGTGAAACCCGAAGCACTCACATTAGAATCTTTCCGTGTCGACAGAGAGGGTGATGCCTAATCTCCCAGGCCGTAGGCGACCAGGGCCTCTTTCTGACGTTCAATGAGCTGCTGGATGCCCCGCCTTCCCAGATCCAGCATGCGGGCCAGAGTCTCACGGGAGAAGGGGGGTCCCTCGGCCGTGCCCTGTATCTCAACGAGACGCCCATCCCCTGTCATAGCGAGGTTCAGATCGACGTCGGCCTCTCGGTCCTCCGCGTAGCAGAGGTCGAGCCGCACCTCATCATTGACGACACCGACGCTGACGGCGCCTAGTTCCGTTTGCAGTACACCCGATGGCAGCTCTCCTTCCGCGGCCAGTCGGTGGAGCGCCAGGGCAACGGCCAGGTACCCGCCGGTGATGGAGGCCGTCCGCGTGCCTCCATCGGCCTGGAGCACATCGCAATCTACGGTCACCATGCGTTCGCCCAGGAGTTCAAGATCGACGACCGCGCGCAGCGACCGTCCAATGAGCCGTCGGATCTCCTGAGTGCGCCCACTGAGCCCATCGGTCTCACGGGATACTCGGGTGCGCGTTGAGCGAGGTAGAAGCGCGTAGGTAGCCGTGATCCAGCCGGTACCTCTCCCTTCCATCCATTCGGGCACCGTTTCCTGGATGCTAGCGTTGCAGAGAACGCACGTCTCGCCCATCTCAATCAGCACTGAGCCCTCGGGGTATGCTACGTAGTCGAGGGTAAAAGTGACAGGGCGGATCTGTTCGTTCTTTCGGCCATCCGGTCGCAGCCTAACGGGGTGTTGAGAATCGTTATCCATCGCGGATGAGATTATACCACGGAGGTATCGAGCGACAAGGTATCCCAATGGGGGGGTCTGGGCGGCGGAGTGCTGTAACGGCTTTCCAGTCAACGGTCACCCCGACCCATCATCTACTCAGGGCGCCGTCTCCTCTCCTCTTCCTGTCGGCTGATCATGAGCCCGAGGAGCAGAGCGGTTCCGACGGTGCTGAGAATCGCGTTGGCGAGTTGATCGATCCGCCATCCCGCCATGGACGGCATCTCGTCGGCCCGCACGAAGCCCAAGGCAAGTGATCCGAGACTGTGGAGGGCCAGCCAGAGGCCGAAGGCGGTTCCGTTGCGCTTCAGACGGTGCTTCAGGCCGAGAATCAGGGCGAAGACTGCGGCGCTCCAGCCGGCACCCAGCAACTGGACGGCTACGCGGGGTTCGCGAATGCCGTAGAGGTTGGGCAAGTCGAGACTCACAGCCCACAGCAAGCCCTGAACAGGATAGGTCTCGATGCCCCAGGCGCAGCCTGCCATGAAGCACGCCAGCCAGGCGAAGATGGCCAGAAACGCCGCGCCGGGCGCCAGTAGATCGAGAAGGCGAAGTAGCGGCAGATCTCGCACTGCACAAGCCGCGGCTGCACCGGCTATCCCCCCGAGAAGCGCACCCTGCCAAAGCAATCCGCCGTCCCAGGGCTGCAGGGCACGCCGCAGATGATCCCCGTAGTAGGCCCAGTGGGCGCCGACATAGGCAGCCCGCGCCAGCACCAAGGCTCCAAGCGCGGCCGCAAGCATCACGTCCACCACGGCTCGGGCAGGGATCGGCCGCCGCCGCACCGTCAAGAGGACGAGTCCGGCGCCGAGGAGCAGCCCGGCACTGACCAGGGCTGAGTAGCTGTATACAACGACGGGGCCCAGGCGTACAAGTATTGGATCCAGGTTCGACCTCCCTGCCTATGCGCGACCGGCTGGGGTGAACGTCCGGGTAACAGAGAGCCGCCTCACCATCGAGGCGGCTCTGCAGCGCTGCTATTCGTGAAGACACGGATACACCGGCCTGCTGCGCTCTCTACGAACGCAGGCTGTCAGCCAGTGGGGTGTCCCTTCGTCAATGTAGCTACTGGAGTTCGACGACCGCGCCGGCTTCCTCGAGCTGAGACTTGGCGTCCTCGGCTGCTTCCTTGGCCACCGCTTCCAGAACAGGGCTTGGAGCGGCGTCCACAACTTCCTTCGCCTCGCGCAGGCCCAGCGATGTGAGCTGACGGACGGCCTTGATGACCTGAATCTTCTTCGGGCCGATCTCCTTGATGACCACGTCGAACTCGGTCTTCTCCTCCGCCTCTTCTTCCTCACCGGCGCCGGCTCCGGGCATCGGGCCCATAGCAACGGGGGCCGCTGCACTCACACCGAGCTTCTCCTCCAGCATCTCGACCAACTGAGACGCCTCCAGAAGTGTTAGCTCGCTAACTTGATCCACAATTTGTTCTAGATCTGCCATCTTCAATTTCCTCCTTGCTTATTGAGCAATAATCGACAGTTATGTGTGCTAAACCTTGAACTGATTCGTCGTGCTTGGCGCGCCCCAGACCACCCACTCCCCATCTAACGCGCGGAATCGGCCGACTTGGTCGATGCGCCAAGCTCCTGACATCCCTGAGATCAGGCGGGTTCGGCGGCTGCTTCCAGCTCGCCTCCAGCGCCTTCCTCCTCTAACTTGTCCGCGTAGGCCTTCAGAACGTTGAGTACCTGGCGGATGCCGCCGGCGACAACGCCGACCACCTGTCGGCTCGGGCCGTTGATGACGCCGAGAGCCTGGGCCAACAGCACCTCGCGTGAAGGCAGCTCCGCAATGCTCTTGACCTGGTCAGCGGAGAGGATCGCTTCGTTCATCAAGCCGCCCTTGAGGTTGAACTCCGCGGTCTCCTCGCGCACTTCCATCAGCGCCTTGGCGACCGGAGGAACCTCATCGGAGCAGAAGCTCACGGCCGTGGGGCCGGTCAGCCAATCATCCGGAAGCGACATATTCTTCTCGTCGAGTGCCAACTTCAGCAGGCGATTCTTGACGACCTGGAACTGACCCGCAATCGGACGCATCTTGCCCCGGATCCTCTCCAACTCGCTGACGGTCAGCCCGCGGTAGTCCACCAGGATGATCCCTCGACTCTGTTCCAGCTGTTCCTTGTATTGTGCTACGCGTTCTACCTTCTCTTCTCGTGACAGTGCCAAACTAGCTCACCTCCTTCTCTGCGTATGACATAGAAAAACCCTGGACGCGCCGATGCAGGGACGCACGTCCAGGGTAGGATTCGTCACTTGCCTCGGCAGGTCCCAAATTAAGCGCTCAAAGCGCGCCTGCGGTCTTAGGCTATGTTATTGTGGAATGCTCGGGTCCTAGAGTACAGCCTCCATTGCCAGAGCCTCGGTCGGATCGACCTTAACGCCCGGTCCCATCGAGGACGTCACGACTAGCTTCCGTATGTACCTTCCCGAAGCGCCGGATGGTCGAGCCTTGACGACAGCATCTACCATCGTGGCGAAGTTGTCAAGCAGCTTCTCTGTCGGGAAGCTTACCTTGCCGATGGGCACGTGCAAGTTAGCGTTCTTATCCACGCGGAACTCGACGCGACCAGCCTTGATCGAATCGATCATCTCCGGTAGATCATCGGCTTCTACCAGTGTGCCGGCCTTCGGATTGGGCATCAGCCCGCGAGGGCCTAAGTAGCGACCCAGACGACCCACTCTGCCCATCATCTGCGGCACGGCCAGGGCGGCGTCGAACTCCATCCACCCGTCCTCAATCCTCTCAAACCACTCATCGCTATCCGCGACGTAATCGGCGCCAGCCTCTTCAGCGATGGTGGCGGCCTCGCCCGCGGCGAAGACCAGGACGGTTACCTCTTTGCCCAGACCGTGGGGCAGGCGGACTGTGTCTCGGACCTGCTGATCGGCGTGGCGTGGATCGACACCAAGTCGGAAGTGAATCTCGACGGTCTCGTCGAAATTCGCATAGCTGATCTCTTTGACCAACTCCAAGGCTTCCCGCGGCGAGTAGAACGCCGAACGGTCCACCTGCTCTAGTGCTTCAAGATACTTTCTGCCGTGTTTTGGCATTATTCCTCCTTGTGGTGCTAACGGGCTTCGCCCTCCCACAACTCCAATCATGCTCCCTCTTCATCGTCCTACGTCGCTCAAGCCTTCGTTATCGGACGTATGGAGCGAAGCGGGAGTTACTCAACTCCTCCGTTATCCTTCAACCTCAATACCCATACTGCGGGCGGTGCCCTCGATCTGCCGCATCGCACCTTCGATATCGATGGCGTTTAGGTCCTTCATCTTCGTCTCCGCGATGTCTCTCAGCTGATCGCGCGTGACAGTGCCCACCTTATCTCGGTTGGCCTCGGACGACCCTTTCTCCACGCCGGCTGCCTTACGCAGTAAGTCGGCTGTGGGGGGCGACTTGAGGATGAAATCGAACGAACCATCATGATAGATGGTAATCTCGGCCGGGATGATGTTGCCGGCCTGGCCGGCTGTCCGAGCATTGTATGCCTTGCAGAACTGCATCAGGTTGATACCATGCTGCGCCAGCGCCGGGCCCACGGGGGGAGCCGGGTTGGCCTTGCCAGCCTGAATCTGTAACTTAACGACTGCTTTTACCTTCTTCATAATCTCACCTCAAAGGATACAAAACCACTATCAAATCTTCTCGACCTGCAAGAAATCAAGCTCCACCGGTGTTTCGCGGCCGAAGAAGGAGACCATCACGTGGACGCTGGCTCTCTCCATATCGATGGTGTCCACAACGCCGATGAAACCGTCGAATGGACCGTCGATAATCCGCACCTTCTCCCCTGGCTCGAAAGTCACCTTGATCTTCGGGGCCTCGGCCTCCATGCGCTCCATGATACCACTGACTTCCGACTGACGTAGGGGGGTGGGTTTATCGCCCATACCGACGAACCCGATGACACCAGGCGTATCACGCACCGTGTACCAGGACTCGTCATCCAGGATCATCTGCACCAGCAGATAGCCCGGGAAGATGCGGCGCTCGACTGTCCGACGCTCGCCCTGTCGGAGCTCCATCTCATCCTCGGTCGGCACAACCACCTGGAAGACCTTGTCTTCCATACCCATTGACCTAATGCGGCGATCGAGCTTATGCTTGACCTTGTGCTCACGGCCGGAGTAGCAGTGGATGACGTACCAAGCACGCTCGTCCTGAGGTTCAGTCAGGTCGGCTTCCTCCAGGGCTTTCTCCTCGGCTTCCCTGGCGACCTCCGCCATCGCCGCTGCCGGTGAGGCAGTGCGCGATTCCTCCGCCTCTGGCGTCATGCCGCTAGGCGCTTCCGCCGCTTCTCCCTCTTCCTCGGATTCTGAGGAAGTGGACTCGGGAAGCTCCGCGTCATTCTCCCTTGTGACCTCTGCGTCCAGGTCGTCTCTCTCCGCGAACATAGACTCAACTCACTCGATAACTAGACCATCTGTCGGTTGATGATCACGACTGCCAGAACACTAGCGATCGCAGCAAAGACAAGCACGCCGATGGCGATCGCGTTACCATTGATCAATCCCCGCAATTGCAGCGAGAACAAGTAGTCCAGCAAGCCCATCAACAACGCCATCGCCACTGTTACACCCAGAACGATCTTGGTGAGGTTCTCCGCCTCCTGCCGCGTGGGCCAGTGAACCTTGCGCAACTCCGCGCGGGTATCGCGCAAGTATTCCATCAATGCGTTGTCCCGCAATCTACTCCAGAACGATCTGTTTTTTGTCTTTGATCTCGCCACCCTGACGGCTCCCTGAATAAAGACTACTATGAACGGCCTGACTACTAGTCCTCTTACATTTTAAGACACCGCCAACCACGCGGCGGTGTCTTCGAACGTACAGGCAGGCCAGGCAGGAATCGAACCCGCAACCTTCGGTTTTGGAGACCGCTGCTCTGCCTAGTTGAGCTACTGGCCTACGACTAAGTTACCGTGCGACTGTGTTACCTTGTCTCCCGATGCGCTGTATGTTCACCGCATCGCGGACAGTACTTCTTCAGCTCTATCCGATTGGGGTCATTACGCCGATTCTTCTCGGTCGTATAGTTGCGTTCCTTGCATTCTGTGCACGCAAGGGTTATTACTCGTCGAACCGGTTTTCTAGCCATTACCTTACCCTAAATTGATCTTCCGTTACGTCTATCTTGCCCAAAAACCTCAGAGCCCACGATGGGAATTGAACCCATGGCCTCACCCTTACCAAGGGTGTGCTCTACCGACTGAGCTACGTGGGCCAGTACCGGTTCAAGAGCTTCGCTTCTTGACCCGGGTGTAATTTTACACGATTTCGTGGGAGTGTCAAATGGAATCCCCGTGCTAAGACAGATTTGCAGAGCCTAATGCCGAGTCGTGCGAGATTGCGCCTGGATGGAACCTGATAACGGAGCACAGGCAGAGACAGAGCTCTTCTCACGTCGTGTTCAGGGACAAAAGACGTTTGCATACTCCTTCTCTCTCGAGTACAATCGGGGTGCTTTTGGAGATAGACGAGGGAGTTAAGATCCGCGTGAGTCCGAATCAAGGAATGGGCCAACTTGCGTCTCTTCGAGCGGCCATCGAGGGAGCGACGACGCTGGTCATTCTGCCTCACAGTGACCCCGATCCTGATGCCATTGCCAGTTCAGCTGCGCTTCAGTGGTTGGTGAAGAAGAAGTGGGACGTCGAGAGCCACATCGTCTACCGGGGGATTATCGGCCGGGCCGAGAACAAAGCCCTGGTGCGGTACCTCGGCTATCCGCTCAGGTTTCTGGCGGACGGAGAGCTGTCCAAATCCCTTCCGATAGCCCTGGTTGACACGCAGCCGGGGGCTGGCAACAACGTGCTTCCTTCTTCTGCGGATGTGGCTATCGTCTTTGATCACCACCCCAGGCGGCAGGAGACATCCTCTGCTGTCTTCGCCGACGTGCGACCGGAAGTGGGTGCTACCTCCACGATACTCACTGAGTACTGTCAGGCTGCTCAGGTGGAGCTTCCTCCTTCCATTGCCACGGCTCTCTTCTACGGTATCAAGACCGATACGATGGGGTTGGGTCGAGGCGCCAGCCATGCCGACGTAGCAGCCTATTTCTATCTTCAGTCGCGGATCGACGTCCAGGCCTTGGTGAAAATCGAACGAGCCCAGGTATCCCCCGAGTACTTCAAAGGGCTGGTCTCGGCCTTGCGCTCGGCCCGCGTCTACGCTGACAGATTGATGATCAGCACCATCGAGGAGATGCAGCGCCCCGACCTCCCCGCTGAGATGGCTGACCTTCTCCTTCGCCTTAAAGGTGTCCAGTGGGTGATCTGCATGGGCGTGTACGACGATGAGATGATGCTGTCGGTGCGGACGAACGACGAGGAAGGGGCAGGCCGGCTGATACAGGAGATCGTCGGGGACTTGGGCTCAGCTGGAGGACACGGGGCGATGGCGGCGGGGCAGGTCCCCCTTAAGGGTCAGAATCCGGGCGTCCTATTCCACCGGCTCAAGCGGCGGGCTTTGGAGCAGCTGAGCATCGAACCTGATGCGTCTGGGAAGACGTTGATCTGAGATTGTCTATGTGTCGTCCCCGAGTAATCCCGCACCTGCTGCCAGCTCTGCCATCTCCTGAGTGATCTCTTGGCGCCGCGCTGTCTGAATAACGAGCGTCAACTCCTCGATCAACTGGTCAGCGTTTTGCGTGGCCGATTCCATCAACTGGAACCGCGTGGAGTGCTCCGCTGCCGATGAATCTAGCAGCACGTTGTAGAGCTGTACCCCGGTCCACTGTTCGACAACGGTCGCATAGAGGCTTTCAGGATCGGTGTCGATGATCGGCGGCGGCCATAGCCCATCACGTGCAGCGGTTCTGTCCTCTGAATACGCCGAGATCCGGTCCATAGGCAGCCGCGGAGGAATGAGTTGCATCACGGTCGGTTCGTACGCGCCCGTACCTCGGTAGTCGTTGTAGATCAAGTGGACTGCGTCAAGCTCGTCTGCTTCGTATGCCGTCAGCCACTGACGGGCCAGGTCGAAGGCGAGGGAGAGGGTCGGAAGTGTGGTAATGGAGAGGGTGCCGGCTCGCGTGGTTTCAAAACCCCGTCGGCCCAGAACGCGCTGCGCTCGGCTGCCCAGGACCTTAAACTCGACGTTCAGACTCTCCGCCGATTGCCTGCGCAGATAGCGTTCCGCTTCACCAGCTACGGCCACGTTGAACCGACCGCAGAGGCCGCGCTCACTGCCGATCACCAGCGCTTCGACCCGAACTGGGCTGGATGTGACGTTGCCTTCAGTCTTGCCCCGGCTTCGGAGCGAGAGGTGCGTTGATAACCGTTCCCGCAACCGGCCCACGACGCCCCGCTGAGACTCGAGGTGGGGTAGGAGGCTGGGAAGCATCGCCTTGAGCTGATCCGCGTAGGCCTGGACGCTGCTGCGCCGCTTGAGAGCAGCCTGCCAGCTACCCAGCGAAATCGTGCGCAGACCGTTTAGAATCGGCTTCACGCTGCGGATATTCTCGAGGCGTTCGCGAGCTCGTTCTACTTCTTCCATCCCGTCTCCTCAGTCGACCCTACCGCGCCGCGGGAAAACGGTCGAATAGGTCGGACCCTCAGTAGTTCTCAGTCCGTTCTATCTCCCAGATGAAAACCACAGCTCCGCCGAGTTGAGGGCGGACTGGCATCGGCCTGCTGGTCGTTTCCTCTTCTTCCTCGACAGCTTCCACAACAGGTTCTGAACGACAGGCACTCTCGATGATGCTCAGCACCTTCTCGACATCCTGGGCTTCTACAGCGATGTAGAGGGTCATCTGAGCCTGCCGAAGCATGCCGCCGCGGGTCTCCATATAGGTCGCTGTATGGTTTGCCGCTACCAGCGCCTGTAGCACGCTCTCGGCCTCTCCTCGGGGCATGATGGCCATAACCATTTTCATCGCTCTGATCCTCCTTCAGACCATTCCGCGGCGTAGTTGAAGATGATGCCCATCAGCTCCTCTCGAGTGTCGGAGGGCAGCTCTCCGGTGCGGTCGATCTGTTGGAGAAGCTCCGGCTCTTTCTTCTTGACCACGTCCAATAAGCCCCGTCCGAAGGCCGGCACGTCGTCAACGCGGATGCGATCGAGAATACCTTCCGTTGCGGCGAGCAACATCGCGAGTTGCGATGAGAGCGGCAGCGGTCGGTGGACGGGCTGCTTCAGCGCGGCTCGGAGCCGCCGCCCATGTTCGATTTGACGGCGTGTGGCCTTGTCGACCTCAGCCCCAAACCGGGCGAAGCGGCGAACCTCCTCATACTGCGACAGCTCCAGCCGAAGCTCGCCGGCGACGTCTCGCATAGCGTCCGACTGGGCCTCGCCGCCCACGCGCGAGACGCTCTGCCCCACCTCGACGGCGGGCTTGATGCCCCGATTGAAGAGATCGGTATCCAGCACGATCTGCCCGTCGCAAATGGAGATCAGGTTTGTTGGAATGTAGGCCGAGACGTTGCCTCGCTGGGTCACGACAATGGGCAGTGCCGTCAGAGATCCGCCACCCTCCTCGTCTCTCAGCTTGCAGGCCCGTTCCAGGAGCCGAGCATGGATGTAGAAGATATCTCCCGGATACGCCTCTCGCCCTGGAGGACGCCTCAGAAGCAGGCTGAGCTCCCGATAGGCGTCGGCGTGCTTGTTCAGGTCGTCGTAGACGATCAGCGCATCGCGGCCCTCGTCCATGAAGAACTCGGCAATGGTGCAGCCCGTGTACGGCGCCAAGTAACGCAGCGCTGGTGGATCCTCAGGGCTGGCCACGACGACGGCGGTGTGTCCTATAGCATGGTGACGGCGCAGTGTCTCAATGACGCTCAAAGCAGAGCTCTTCTTCTGGCCGATAGAGACGTAGACACACGAGACAGCCCTACCTCGTTGGCTGAGGATGGCATCCACAGCCAGGGATGTCTTCCCAACCTGGCGGTCGCCGAGGATCAGCTCGCGCTGGCCGCGTCCGATGGGCAGGAGGGCATCGACTACCTTCGTGCCGGTGTAGAGTGGCTGGTTCACGGGAGATCGCTCGATGATGTCCGGGGCCTCCCGCTCCAAGAACCGCGTCTCAGTGGCCTGGATCGGCCCTCCGCTGTCGAGAGGCTCCCCCAGGGGGTTGACGACCCGTCCCAGCAACTGGTGTCCCACGGGCACCCGGACACGCTTGTCGGTGGCCGTCACCAGGTCTCCGCCCTGAATCCCCTCGTCCGGCCCCAGCAGGATCACGTCGAGGCGCGCGTGATCGACGTTCAGGATGATGCCTCTTGTGCCGGTGGGAAATGCCACGAGTTCGTCCGTGCGGGCAAGAGGAAGCCCCGACAGCGTAGCCACGCCGTCTCCGATGTGCTGCACGGTGCCCACCTCGTGGAAGATCACCTGACCCCGCTGCTCCTTGGCACGTTCGCGCAGAGCCTGCAGCAGTGGCCGCACCTCCGTCTCTGTTTCAGGCCGAGAGGCGATCTCCGAGACACGCTTCCTGAGACGCTCTCGGAGCGTGAGCTCTCGGACGCTTACCTCGCCCTTCTGCTCCTCCAGTTGCTCCTGGATTGTCTCGACTAGAGCAGAGATATCGGGCTGAACTTCCTCGCTACGTTTCTGATTGCTCATCGGTCAATCGCTCTTCGAGAGCCTCCGAGACCTGTTCCCTCAGTTCCTCCAGACGGCCTTCGATCGAGTTGTCGACCACGATGTCGCCGAGGCGCAGTCGCATGCCTGCTGCGAGATCTGGATCAGTCTCCATCTGGATATCGACGTTGCGATCGGCAAGGGCAGTGAGGGTGCGCGCCAGCTCCCCCTGCTGCTCCGAGGACAACGGTTCGGCCGTGGTCACGTGGGCCGTCGGTGTCCGTTCGCCCAGGGAGCGTCGGAATGCCCGCACCCGCTCCATCTCCTGGCGGCCCATCTCCCAAATCCGGTCGTTGAGCTGCGCGACAAGGGTGTCGTGCATCTCCGGGGGAGCAGCTTGGCGGATCACGTCACCTCCGATGCCGAGGATGGCGTCGATCAGCTCACCGTGGAACTCATCCACTGCCTGCTGACGCATCTGCCGGACATCCTGGCGGGCGTCGCCCAACATCTCCTCAATATCCTCTTCTACCTCTTCCAGCATTCGTTGCCGTTCTGCCTCGGCCCGCTTCTGAGCCTCGGAGACGATCTCGTCGGCTTCTTCCTCAGCGTCTGACAAGCGCTCCTCCAGCTGCTCCCGGAGTCTTTCAGCCTCTTGGCGATCCTCCCGGATCTGTCTCATCGTCTCTTGTCTCTCGGCACGCCGCCTTCCTACCCGTTCCATAACGGGCCGGAAAGCGAAGTAGTAGAGCAACGCAGCCAAGGCCAGGAAGTTGATAGTTTGGAAGGCGATCGTCGCCCAATCGATGTTGAGCATGCATTATCCCCCTGGGAAGAAGCGATCGATCACGGGGTTGGCGAAAATCAGTACGAGGATAACCAGGAGGACGTAGATGGCTGTGGACTCCAGCAGCGCCATTGAGATGAGCAGCGTCGTCCGCAAGTCGCCAGCGGCCTCCGGTTGGCGCGTCATGCCCTCCAACGCCTTCAGCACGGCGCGTCCCTCGACAATGGCTGGTGTCAGTGCGCCAAGGACGATGCCCAGCGTCGAGCCGACAATCGTCACCAGCGTGATGAGCGTTCCCGGGTCCATCTCTGCCATATTTGTTCTCCTTATATTATCTGACCTAACGTCTTGACGGCTCTCCAAGGCCGGCTAAGGCCTTCGCTCTCTGCTGTGCCTATCGCCCGTTTGGGAGCGCGGCTCCAGCATGGCCGCCGCCGGTTCAGGTTCTGTAATGCCTATGGCTCGCTGGTCCTCTTCCGGCTCCTCGAGCCCGGTGCTGATGTAGACAGCGGCCAGCGCGGTGAAGATGTAAGCTTGCAGCAGGCCCGTGAACAGGTTGAGACCAATGACGGGCAGAGGTACGAAGAGTGGAATCAGCATAAAGACGACGACGACGATCAACTCGGTGCTCAGTACGTTGCCAAAGAGCCGAACCGCAAGCGAAACGGTGCGGCTGATCTGGCCGATGATCTCCAATGGGAGGAGGAAGACAGGCGAGGCCAAGTTCTTCAAGTACCCGAGGACCCCTTGTTGGAGCATGCCGTAATAGTGAACGGAGAAGAAGACCACCACGGCGAGGGCTATGGGCGTGTTCAGATCACGCGTCGGAGCAACGATGGGAAGCATAGCCCCGCCGGGAAGCGGGATGGTCGGCAGAATGCTGAATATGTTGGCGAAAGCGACGAAGATGGCAAGTGACCCAAGGAAGGGTAGATACCGTTCGATCCGGTAGCCTCCCAGTAGATCCCCGATCAGGTCCTCCAGGAAATCCAGCAGCATCTCCAGGAGGGTGGGGCGCCGACGACGAATGAGAATAGCTAGGAGAAGAATGACACCCATCATTATCCACGTCGACACCACTGTGTCGCGCACCTCCACGCCGAAGATAGAGAAGACCACTTGCGGAAAGAATCTGTCCATGGTGCTGCTCCTATGTGCTAGGTCTTATGATCTGCGCCGACTTCACGCCATTACTCGTTCTCTATGTCCGTAGGCCTGTGGCTGCTTGCATCGGCGGGAACCGACCAATGGGAAGACCCCCAGACTTGGATCCAGACGACGGCGGCGGAGCGGACCAACCACAAGCCTGCCAAGGCAAGGAGCCCGGGGAGGATACCCTGCTTCAGCGCCGAGACAAGGAGGGCCGCCACCAGCAGGAGCCGCAGGCTCATCCCGCCCAGGGTTATCCAGAGCGCGTCGACATCCATCGTGGGCTGCAGCCGTGCCACCGTCCACCAGCGGGTTAGGCTGTTGAACAGCTCAAGCAGGCCTCCCAGAAACAGCCACACCAAGTTCACGGCTCTCCCCTGTCGTTCCGCTGCTTTCTCCCGCCCTCTCGACGGGAGCACTCATCCATCCGCTGGATTGACCGAATGACGTTGTAGAATCCGGTAGCGATACCCAGCAGAAGGAAACCGAGGGTGAATACATACGACGTACCCAGAGCGCGGTCCAACAGATAGCCAAGCAGAACGCCGCCGAAGATGGGCAGCGCCAGATCCCACCCCAGCGATGTGGACCTCAGTGCCTCCCTCCAGATATCCTGCTCCTGCCTATTCATCGCCGGCCTTCAAAACGTCTGCGAGAGCGCTGTCAGTCTCTCCCTCGAGCTTGGCTCGTAATCGTCGTGCCAGCTGCTCGAATCGTCTCGCTTCAGGCACCGCAGATGGGTCCGGGGTCGTCTCCACTTCCGCCTCGCTGCTGGTGAACACGGTCACTTCGTTGCCCTTGACCTGGAGGATTCCTGCCTCGGCGTTGAAGGCGTGCTCTCCGGTCTCATTGGCGTAGCGCAGCTGAGTGGTCACCGTCTCGGCTAACAACGGCGCATGCCCCGGATAGACGGTCAGGCCCGTCCCATCGGCCAGGCGAAGATGAACCCACTCGGTCTGATCGCTCTCCAGAAGCGTCTCCAAAGGGTTTCGGACTCTTAGTCGGAAGGTCTCAGCCATAGCAGTCCGCCGTTCAGACCCGCCCTGCTGCCGGTTGTTCCTCAGAGCTGATCGCGTCTGCCTTCTGACGCGCTTCGTCAATCGTCCCTACCATATAGAACGCCTGTTCCGGCAGCTCATCGTGCTTGCCATCCAGGATCTCCCGGAAGCCGCGGAGCGTCTCGTCCAGTTCGACGTAGCGTCCGGGGATTCCCGTAAAGGGTTCGGAGACGAAAAAAGGCTGCGTCAGGAAACGCTGTATGCGCCGTGCCCGCTCCACCGTCACCCGGTCTGCCTCGTTCAACTCCTCCATGCCGAGAATGGCGATCACGTCTCGCAGTTCCTCGTACCGTGCCAGGGTCTCCCTCACCTCGTTGGCGATGTTGAAGTGGGTCTCGCCCACGCTGTCCTCCGTCAGAAGCGTACTGCTCGAATCAAGCGGGTCGATGGCGGGGTAGAAGCCGCGGCTGGCCTGGCGGCGGGTGAGGATCGTCGTCGCATCCAGATGCGCGAAGGTTGCCACCACGGCAGGGTCGGTCATGTCGTCGGCGGGCACGTAGACGGCCTGCACGGAGGTGGAGCTCGCCCCGCTGGACGTGGTTGTGATTCGCTCCTGCAGCTCACCCATCTCAGTATCCAGCGTCGGTTGATACCCGACGGTGCTGGGGAGCCGACCCAGGAGGGCCGACACCTCCGCGCCGGCCTGAACGTAGCGGAAGATGTTGTCGATGAAGATGAGCGCCTCTCTCTTCTCCTGATCACGGAAGTACTCGGCCATCGTCAACGCCGTGAACGGCACCCGGAGTCGTGCGCCGGGCGGCTCCTTCATCTGCCCGAAGACGAGGATCGTGCTCTCCAGGACGCCGCTCCGCTGCAGCTCCCGCCAGAGGTCATTTCCCTCCCGGCTTCGTTCGCCCACCCCTGTGAACAGGGCAACGCCCTCATGTTCCTCGATGGTGTGGCGCATCAATTCGATCATCAGTACGGTCTTGCCGACACCGGCGCCCCCGAAGAGGCCGATCTTGCCGCCGCTGGGGTAGGGCGTGAGCAGGTCGATGGCTTTGATGCCCGTGACGAACGGGTCTTGCACGACTTGCTGCTCCTCCATCCGCGGAGCCGGGGCATGGATAGAACGACGCCGGACACGTTCCAACTGGGGACCGCCGTCGATGGTCTCTCCGAGTACGTTGAACATCCGGCCCAACGTCTCCCGACCCACCGGGACGTGGATCGGTCGACCGGTGTCGCGCACGTCGAGGCCGCGGCGCAGCCCCGACGTGCCGCCCATGGCGATGGTTCGGACCGTGTGCGGGTCGATGTGCTCCTGGACCTCGACCACGAGTTCGGTGCGGTCCTCACGCTGTACGACAAGGGCGTTGTGGATGCTGGGTAGATCGCCGGACGGGAATTCAGCGTCGATCACCACGCCGGCGACGCGTACGATGGTTCCTCTTCTTTCCACAGACTCACTCCTTGGGGGTTCTTGGTCAAGGATTGTACCATGGAACGGTCGTTTCGAGTAGAGTCAGTCGCCGCTTCCAAGCTCCGCGAGGTCTTCAGCAGCCCAGCCCGCACAGAGCGACTCGCGACCCGATAATACCATCCGTCAAACGAAAGTGGGTAGGACAAGACCTCGGGGGGTCGGGCCCGCGCTGGTCAACCCTACCAGGGAGGCTGTTCCCCCTTGTAGTTGTAGAACAGCCCGGTGTCCGACGGACCCAGCTCTTCGGCCACGTCCAGGACGCCGCGGACGGACTCGGTTGGCTCGAGAGGGGCGGCGCTGCCGCCCATATCGGTCTGCACCCAGCCTGGGTGTATGACCACCACGATGACGCCGTCGGATTCGAGGTCGAATGCGAGAGCCCGCGTCAGCATGTTGAGGGCCGCCTTGCTGCTGCAGTAGCTATATCCCCCGCCGCTCGACTTCCGGGCCAGCGAGCCGGACGTGGAAGAGATGTTGAGGATCCTGGGATCGTCACCGGCCCGCAGCAGAGGGAGGAACCGCTGGGCGACGAGCATCGGCCCCACAGCGTTGACGTGGTATGTATGCAATATCGTCTCCGCGTCGAGATTGCCGAGATGCTCCTGTTCGGGGTTGATGCCGGCATTGTTGATCAGGAGATCCAGGGCATCTTCCTGATCCTGGACTGCTTCCGCCGCTGCATCAATGGTCCCTTCGTCTGTCACGTCGAGGTGCAGCACGGTGAGCTTCTCGGGGAAGTCGTCTCGTAGAGCCTGCAGGTCATCAGCCTCGTCGGGACGGCGGCAGGTGGCGAATACCCGGTAGCCGCGGGCAAGGCTTTCCTTCGCGAAAGCGAGGCCGAGACCTCGATTGGCCCCGGTGATTAGGACACGTGTCACAGTGTTACTCCTTTCCGTTGCAGGCCGATGCCGATGATGTGCATATCATGATAGCATCGGGAGAGGGAATAGGAGGATGGGGTGCGTTGGATCCGATTACGGTGCGGGTTTGAGAAGGTTGGAATTCGGTTGGTAGGCGGGACGCCGGCCGTTGATCCGTTGGAGGGCGCGTTCCCGTGCTAAGGCCCGCAGTCCTGCTGTAGGGCGCTGGGATTCCAGATGGGCAGCCAACAACGGCCTGGTACGTCGATGGTCTGCCGCCGCTCGGTCTCGAAGTCGAGGATCTGAAGCTTGGTTCCCTCTTCTTCAAGTTGAGTCAGCGCCGCATAGTGCCCGTGGTGCGGCCAGGTGATCAGGGTGCGTTCCTCGCGCAGGACGAGGGAGCCGTCACGCTCGAAAACACTAGACCAGGTCCGCTCTCCGTCGAAGAAGAACGCGCTCAGCCAGCGGTTGTGGGGTGCCCACGCTAGATCTGGGATGCTCCCCGGGCCGCCGTGCAAGAGACGATGGTGATCCGACGACGCGAGGATGAGGGCGCTCGCCGACGTCCCCCCGTGGTGATGCTTGGTGACGCTCAGAAGAACTGAGTCGCTGTTTGGGGACCAGGCCAACCTGAATGCCTGGTCGGAAGCCATGAAGAAGGTCGGTGTGATGCCAGCCGTCTCCCGGAGCGTGTCGCCATCCAGCCACGTGGTCCTCTCACCGGAGGTGAGGTCGTAGGACGTCAACGCCTCTGCGGAGTCGACGACGGCGATCTGCGTGCCGTCGGGCGACCAGGCCGCCGTGTATCCTCTACCGACCCACTGAGGCCCCGTCCCATCCTTCTCCGCCACGAGGAAATCCCGGACGGCGGGCTCGGAGAGCCGAGAATTGGATTCGTCATCGGGGCTAGGGGCCTTCGCGTAAAGCACCTCCAGACTACTCGGGGACCAGTCGACGAAGTGGCCGTCCAATGTGACCGTCTCACCGGAGCTCAGATTGACGATAGCCGTTTTCTTGTCAACTGATCTGGAGGGGTCGTGAGACCAGTCAGGGATGTAGTAGGCCAGGTGGGTCCCATCGTGAGACCAGCCGGATCTCCCAAGCTGCCCCAGCCAGGTGCTGACGGGTCGAGATCCATCCGGGGCGCCTATGGGTTCGATTGCATCGCTTCCAGCGCGCAGCAGACCGAGTTCCTCACCCACGCCGAACTGCGTCAAGAGGAGCAGGTGCGTACCATCAGGGGACCAGGAGATGGGCCCGAGCCCGTCGTCCGGCAGCCGGGCCGACAGGAGCACGGGTTCAGTCCTGCCGACCCTCCAGGCCCAGAGCTCTGCAACGTCGAGTGACTGGTCTGCCTCGGAGCAGCCTATCACGAGGTCGTATCTGGCGAAAGCCGCCAGGTCGTCGATCGTGGGAGTGGTTCGCTCCCGCAGATAACCTCGGAAGCTGTCTTCGAGGTCGGCCCACCCGTCGACGTGATCCAGCAGCTCTCCAATACGGCCCGCTTCCTGAAAGGCGCCCACTAGATCCGCGACAGCGGAGGGGCCCCGTTCCTCCTCAATGAAGGCGAGCAACAGATCGATCTGCGCGGCAGCGAGCGCCCGCTCTGGGTCATCGGGCCCCACGAGCCAGAGGTGCCACGTGGGGATCCACGCATCGTCCTCCATTGCATCGCGAATCAGGTCGAGTTCAGGAGAGGGCCGGTCGTCGACACCGAGTTTCTCCTTAACCCAGACTCTCAGTCGCTCCTCGAACAACGCTCCTCTTTGGTCGTCGGGCTCTCGAGCGCCGATCTCCCGAGTGATCAAGTAGTCGACCAAGAACTGACTCAGACTCTCCTCCCACGCCGCCTGAGCAGCGGGGTTCGCCGGGGATCCGACGAGAAAGGAGGCTGGGAGGACGGCGTCGTCCTGTTCGGCGGCTTCCTCAAGATTGGCGGCCAGGCTCAAGCTTAGCGTGGTGTCCAGGCCGATCATCTTGGCCATCGATCTAGCCTCATCGACGTCGCTGGCCATACTTACCCCCACAAGCGAATGCTGACATCGCACAAGGCGGCAGAAACGCCAGGGGAGGGCAGCGAGCCTAGGCGCTACCGAACCGGCGGGAATCGAGTCCTCGGCGAAAACCTGGATTTCAAGGTCGTCGGAGGTGAAGATGACCGTGTGGCCGCCGTAATCGGGCTCCATCTTCGTGTGGAGCCAACGTCGGTCGCTGCTGTAACGGTAGAAGCGGACGGCGCGGAAGGAGGCTTCCTCGCCCGACGGAAGCCTGGCTGTGTGGACCACCTCCACCTCGGCTCGCCCTCCTACGATGCGCGCACTCTCGACGGACGTGCTGATGGGCGTGGTCAGGCCCTGAAGGGGCAGGGGGAGGCCGCCGGTATCGACGTAGGCGGCCTGTGCCTCCTTCCAAGATCGGTCCATGAAGTCCTGCAGGCTGAGGAACAGCTCGTCGTCGCCCTCGGCCAGAGCGCGGAGCTCCAGCCGGGCCACCTGCTCGACCTGGGCTTCGGCCTCCGCCAGCGTCTGCTGGCGCTCGCGCCACCAGACCAACACCCCGCCCGCCGCGAGGAGCAACACCAGGAGCCAGGGCAGCCAGCGGCGCCAACCGAGGCGGCTATATCGGTTCTTCTCAGATTGCTCATCGGGGAGCTCGTCCCCGAAGCGCCACTCGAAATCTGCCGACATGGTGCGCATCCCTTCATCAATAACTCGCCGGGACGGCCCCGGGGCGCTACGGATGAGATTCTACCCTGGTTGGTCCCGAGGCGAAAGACGGCGGTCAAGCTCGCGAGGCGGGAACGGTGATGAGGGATAGCACGAAGCTTAATCGCGGCCTACGCCATGGCCCGTGCTGACTCAACCGTCTAGGATATGCCGCAGCCACGCCGCCTCGAGCTGGTTAAGCGAACTCCCGTACACCGCCTCGAAGTGCGCCGGCTTGAAGACGAAGGCTTCGTCCGTCCTCTCCGGGTCCGGTGCGGTCTCGATGACCTCCTTGAGCTTCTGCACCCCGTACTGATCCATCAGGTAGTCCAGGAATGACGCCCACTCGATGTAGAGGGTCTCCCGGCGGGTGATGCAGCCTTCGCTGGTTCCCTGTTCTTCGCCAGGGTAGATGTTCGTCAGGTAGTAGTTCTCGTGGATGGGGAGGTAGGTTGACTCCTCTAGGTACGACTTGACGGCCGCGTCCAGCGACGCGTTCCCCAGCCAGGCGTTAAAGTAGGGGACGGAGCCCCAGGTGGCCAGCCCTTCATTGAAGGCGCTTGGGATCCTCTCGAAGCGGTTCATGATGACGACGTGGCCCAGCTCGTGGGCGAGAACGCCGAGGATCTGCTCCTCGGTCGTCTGGTCGTCGGCGAAGATGATGATGCGCGGCGGGCGGGACGACGCCAGTCCCCGTGGAGGGCACGGCATGTCAGAAGGAGGACGGACGGTGATCCGTATACCTCCTCGCTCCTCCGCCAGCGGCCCAAGACGGGCGACCACGTCGTCCAGGATCCGCTCCGCGCGCTCCGGCAGGTCGGGCACGGCCGCTGGCAGCTCGCCCGCTGGGGCGTAGACGGTGAAGTGCTCCGTCTCGGCGACCTGCTGCTGCTCCGGCACATCCTCCGAGTCTAGATTCAGCCTCTTTCGCCCGTCCCCCTCGCGCACCACTCGGTCGGGCACCGGCTCCGGGGTGGGCGTGGCGTACGGGGTGGGGGAGGGCGTTGGTGTCGGCGCGGGCCGGGTCACCGTCGGCGCCGGTCGGGTCGCGGTCGGGGACGGAGTAGGAGGCGCCGACAGGGGTGCGTGCAGAAGTGCGACGGGTAAACACGAAACCGTCAGCAGGGCCGCGAGAACCGCGAACGCAACGATGAAAAAGGTCCGTCTTCTCACAATAAGCTTTGACCTTCTAGTACTCAGGGTGCCAGGCACTTTAGAAGCGTCTTCGACAAGTGCCTGGCACGTGGTATCCGCAAACTTCTTCCACCAGGTCCAACTACCACTTTCTACCCTTCCAGTGGGTGCTTCTAGCCGGGTCGCTCTCGGCCTTGACGAGCAGGGTAGCGCCGTCTTGGCTCATCCGACCAGCCCCTGTTACCCGGAGCACGCCTCCCCGCTCGCGCCACCCTGAAGTCTACCATGCCACGGGCCAACTTGCACCTCAATTGGATTATCCCCTGCTACACAGAGCTACGCAGAGGAGACCCGGAGATACACGGAGAAAAGACTCGGCGGTTCTCTGTGCCTCCTCCTTGCGGCTCTGTGTAAGACTCCTATCTTCGCTCGCCGCTGCACCTCTCGTTGGCGCGGTGCTGCCGCAGCGGCCGATGCGTCTCTTGCTCGCTCTACACGCCAGGACCTTGAGCACCGCCGGGACCTGGTGCGTTGTGGCTGGCTAGTCCGTCGTGAGAGTGACGCTCACTACCGCGCTGGTCACGATAGAGCCGTCGCGGGCGCTGATCTCGGCGACCTCGACGCGGCCGGGGCCGGTGGCATCGACCTGGAAGGGGATGCTTCCGGAGAAGGTGCCCGGGCCTCCCAACTCGCCCTCATCATCCGGCAGCGTCTGGATCGGCTCTTCGCTGACGACCTCGCCGGCCTCGTTGTACACCCGACCCCTGAGCGTGCCCTCGAAGGGCATCACGCTTACTCGCCCGTGCACCTCCACGGGGCTGCCGATCGTCGCACCTTCTACCGGCGCCGTTAGCACGATATCGCGAGGTGGCGTCGTGGGCGTACGCTGCGCCGTGGGCGAGGGCTGCGCCGTGGGCGCGGCAGTCGGCGTACTCGTGGGCGGGAACGACTGCGTCGGCGTAGGGACCGATGTCTCCGTCGGCGGAGGTGTCCTCGGAGCGATGCAAGCGACGAGAAACAAGAACGCAGTCGTGAGGGCGAGAGAGCCCAGCCGTTGCCGTGTCGTCGCGTTGTTCGTCTTCATCGATCAGTCGCTCCTTCTGCTTACGGGCCTCATACTCTCGACGATACGCAACGTCTGCTCCAGCGTCAGGCCACTGGCACTTACCGTGACGGACACCTCATTCTCCTCCCAGGCCAGGGCGACGGGCTCATGGTCCTCAGGGTGCTCAGAGGAGAGGAGATAGCCCGTGCTGCCGCGAACGTCGATCTTCCCGTGGGGCTGGCCCGGCGGCGCGATGCGGCGACCTCCGAGGTCGATCTGCTGAATATGCAAGTCCGTACGGCGGCTGGCGTCGCGGTAGCTGAGGGCAACCATCTCCATCCCTCTCTCCGGATCTGGCTGCCACTCGACCAGCTTCCGCCGCCGGTGGGCGTCGATGGCCAGACGCGATGCCACGCTGTAAAGCCAGGCGCGGGGGTTCTCCCAGCGTTCACCTCGAGCGAGGGCCCGGTACGCTCGCAGGAACGTCTCCTGCGTCAGCTCCTGGGCGCGGCCCTGGTTCCCCGTCAGGCGTGCCAGGTAGGAGCAGATGGACTGCTCGTACCGCCGGAAGAGCGTCTCGAATTGCTCACAAACCGCGTCGTTCCCGATGTCGATGGATCAGCTCCTATGCTTGGGTCTCACCATGTAAGACGAACGAGGAGGCAATTTGGTCACAAAGAGAGGACGCAATGGAGAACATCCGGCGTTAGGTGGCAAGGGCGTGCGCGACGTTCTCACGGAGCTGCACGGAGCAGGCACAGGGAGTGATGGGGCCCGGGTCGAGCTCATCGGGAACGCCTCTGCGCATCTCTGTGTCGACCAGAAACCGGTCGTCTACGGCCTGTCCTGAGTTGATCCCGACCCCAGTCGAGGGACTTACCGGGAGATGCGTCGACTATGCCGCCCAGCCCGACTGATGACCGTGCAGCGTCCTACGGCGGCGGCTCTGCCCCGCCCAGTGCCTCGACCTGGCGCTGTACGGCCTCCAGCTCGGGATCCCGCAGGGCGCCGCTGGGGGCGGGGCGGTCGTCCACGGCGATGCAGACGGTGCCCTGCTTGCACGGGATCGCGATGTCGACCACGTATTCGGCGCCGCCCTCCCGGAGAAGGAACTCGCGCTCTGGATGGAGGTTCTCCTCCTTCAGCGTTACGTAGAGCCCGTCGGCGCCGGTAGCGTAGAGATCGTTGATCTCCTCAGCGGCCACGAAGCGGTCCCAGGTGGACTCTATAAAGGTCACGCGCCGCCAACGAAGGCTGGGGATCGGCTCTTCGCGCTTCATAAGGCGGCCCAGCTGGAGCTTGTAGTAGGGGTTGTCGGCGCGGGGGTGATCCGGCTTGTTCGGGAAAAGGTCCCGCCGGCGCACCAGCTCGTGACCCTCCACCGGGGCGTAGTAATGGATGGCCCACTTCTCATCGTCGAAGGCCGCGGTGAAGTAGAAGGCCAGCACAACCGTCTCGGTGGTGCTCTCTGGAGCGTGCCGCCGAGGGATGCGGTACCACCTCTCCTTGCGCGCGATGGTGAAGTCCCGACGGTTGTTCATAATCGCCACCAGGACGCGATCTGAGGGGTAGAACATGGCAGTACCTCCGACTCGCTGCGCAGGCGCAGAGCGCCCGGACTAGGGGCACAAGGCTATCTAGTCTCCCATGCCTAGCACCTGAACCGGTCCGGCCAGGCCGCTGACCTGGGAGCGTCACATGCTGGTATGCGACCGTCATTCCTGCCAGGCGCAAACGTTGTGAGCGCTTCAGTTAAGACGTCTTTGGGCAATCTCCTGCAGCTTATCCTGCCCCTCGTCGGAGAGGCCCAGTCTGCCGATCTCCTCTTCGAACTGCTCCATCGTACCGTGGCCGCCAACGTAGCCGTTGACGCGCGCCGCGGCGGTGGAATCGGTGAAGTCCTTTGCGTCGGGATAAACGGCCTTGAATTCCTCTGCCAGATCCTTGGTTCCGCGGAGGTAATACTTCTGGTGGTAGTCCTCGGCGCGCCAGAACTCGGTGTACGGCACGATCTCCGTCGAGATCGTACGTCCCATCTCGTTCTGCTCCCGCTCCTTCGTCTGCTCCGCCAGCCGTCTCTGCTCCTCGTCGTGGTAGAAGATGATGGAGGCATACTGGCGCGAGAGCGAGCGGCCCACCGGGTGATGGTTGTTCCAGAAGACGTCGAGCAGCTCCTCGTAGCTGATGCGAGAGGGATCGTAGTCGATCTCAATCGTCTCGCTGTGATTCCCCAGACTGCGGTACGTGGGGTTCTCCTTCGACCCGCCTGCGTAACCGACGCGGGTACGGATGACGCCGGGAAGACTCCCGAACCGGGAGTCAGGGCCCCAGAATCACCCCATGGCGAAGGTGGCGGTCTCCGTCTCGGCCGGAGCTTCCTGATCAATGGGCGGGATGCTCACTGCCGTCTTCGATGTCGCTGTCGGACCACTCATGGCTGTTTCCTCTTTCCTACACGCGAGAAGCATAGACATAAGAAGGATCGCTCCAAATGCGATGCTCACTGTAGTGAAGGTTGGAGCGAGATATCTGAGCGCCTTGGGCAAAGGCTCGGAGGTCGAGTTCGTCATATTCTGTTCTGCTACCTTTCTGATTGGTCGGCGTCGAGGCAGCGTTTGGCGTATTCTGGCCTGGATTTTAGCATAACCAGTCTCGAAAGCAACTTAAAGCCGAGGGCTACCTGCCGCTCCGTCACATCGCGCTAGCCTGTAGGGTCAGGACATCCGGGTTTGTCAAAAGAATATCGGCGTGTTAGAATAGCCGCCACTCGAGGATAGAGAGCTAGAAGCCCGAATCGGACGCCTGCTCAACCCCTTCTTGGTAGATTTCCCGACTGAACTGGCTTGAGAAGTGTTTCGTCCGATTGCCATGGTCAGCAGGCCGAGACCCGCGGCGCCAGCCGTGTAGGTACCGGTCAAGGGGCGCTGATGAACAATAGAGATCGAGACTGCAGGTGATCCCTGGAAAGCCCTCGTTGGGTAGGACTTCCCCACCGAAGGCTGGCAGGGTGTCGCTCCGTTTGGAACGTACTGATATCTCATCACGGACTAAGCGCGCTCAAGCGTAAGCTCCAAGAGAGCAGTTTCACTTCCTTCTCAAGGGAGGCATCGATGGACAAGCAGACAGGAGGCTACCCAATGATAGGTGCCGGGGGAGGCCTGGCGGGCCTCGTACGACGGATTGGTTTTGGTAGGCTGATTCTCGGTATCGCCGCGGTCGTAGTCGTTATGGCCGCGTTCTTGCCGCCGATTTCGCTCTTGAATCGCCTGGGCGTTCTGGGATACGACACGCTCAACGCGGATAACCCCGCCGTGTCGCACGACGACGGCGTGAGTATCCAAGTCGATCCGGAAGCGTTCACGGGACGCCTGCGGCTGCGGCTGGGATCGGTGCCTCAGTTGACGTTTCTTGAGGGCTCAACCGGTGCCGAGCTCAAGAAGGCTGCAGAGGCGCTGCCCGACCACCTGGAGCTGAAGAGCCCCTATTATAGGATCGAGACACGGGGCGAGTCCTCTCAGCCTGTTTGGATCGACGTGGTCGTACCCAACAATGCCGAGCCCTGGGAAACACTTGATCTGTACAGTTGGAATGGAGAGCGGTGGACGTGGGTGGGAAGCGAGCTTCACACCGAGGAAGCCGGGCGGGAGTTCGTCCGAGCGAGTGTGACGGAGGTTCCGCAGTCCGTCGCGGTGGTCCAAACTAGCCCCGGAAGCGGCCAGATCGCCACCTACGTGGAGCAGGATGACGAGTTGGATCGAGTTGACATTTTCGATGCAGTTGGTCCTGTTGGTCTCCTTTTGGGCACTACGGGCGGTTTCGCAGGCGACATGGACAGCATGCTCATTCCCGACGATGATGCAGGCTGTGCCGTTCTTCCGGTGCTGCGCAATTGGGCCCCGGGGGGAAGTGTGAACGAGGGCTTGCTCGCTGACTTCTTGAACGATGCCGAGGCTCAGGAGGCGCACGTTGACAACATCGTACAGATGTGCACCGAACGGGGTTTCGACGGCATCGAGATTGACTACCGAGGCGTTTCGGCGGAGCAGCGGAGCGCCTTCACTTCCTTCATGGGTGCCCTGGCCGACGGCCTGCACGACGCCGGCCTCCGTCTCAATGTCACTGTGGACCGTCCGGAACCTGTCGACGGCGGTTGGGAGACGGGCGGCTACGATCTAGCCGCGCTCGGTGAGCTTGCAGACGCCGTTCGGGTGCCGTTCCCCTCGGACCCCGAGGCGTACGCTGATGGCGACGCGGCGCAGCGTCTGCTCGATTGGGTCACAGCCCGAATGCCCCGTCAGAAGGTGATGATGCTGGTCTCCTCGTTGAGTACGGCGATGGCTGAGGGGACGGATGCTTATCGGTTCATGGCTGCGGAAGAGGCATTGAGGCCCTTCGGTGAGGTCAAGCTGCTCGATGAGGTGGACGAGGTGGAGCCAGGGGCCGAGGTAGCGCTGGGTCTTTCAGGGTCACTTTTGAGCACCACGGCCGAGCCGGATGCCGGCACGTATCGACTGCGCTACAAGACCGAGGAGGGCGATGTCCACACGGCCTGGTTGGGCACCGCTGCCAATCTGGCGAGGAAACTTGCGTGGGCGAAACAGTACAACTTGGGTGGCGTGGTGGTGGCCGATGCTCTGGACCCGGGCAACGTGGAGGGCGTCATGGACGTTGTGGCGGCGTATCCGAACGTCGAAACGGCGGCCGTGCCCGGCCTGGAAGATATGCAGATCGCCTGGACAGTGTCAAAGGGCGAGGAGAAGGTCGACGGGCAGTCTGGTCCTCTAGCCAACCCCAGCTATACGTGGACCGCTCCTGATACGGCTGACGTGTACACGGTCGGTGCATCCGTCGTGGGTTTCGACCACGGTTCGGTGGAGATCACAGTGGCGGAACCGGAGCCGCCGACAACAGCGACGGAGACGATCACCGGGACGGAGGGGATTACCGAGACAGAGACCATCACGGAGACGGCCGAGACGGGTGAACCCGCGGATGAAGAAGGAACAGAAGAGGATGAGGGATCGTGCCCCGACGCCAAGTTCCTGGCCGACGTGACCGTGCCCGACAACACGCAGATGGAAAAGGGCGAGGCCTTCGAGAAGACGTGGGAGGTTCAGAACATCGGGTCCTGTGCATGGCCTGAGGACACAGTGTTGACCTTCGTCGGCGGCGAGCAGATGGGGGCTCCCGACAGCGTGGAGGTTCCTCCGGTGGAGCCCGGCGGCAAGAAGGATATCACCGTGGAGATGCAAGCCCCGGAGGAGGATGGGACGTACACCGGGAAGTGGCAGCTGGCATCGGGCGACACGTCGTTTGGCGGTCAATTCTGGGTCAAGATCGTCGTCGGCGAGCCGCAGCAAGCGGCGCCGCCCCCAGCTCCGGCCCCCACGGGCGGCGGCGGCTTCGAGTTGGGAGGTCACATTCGCGACTGGGGCTTCCCATATGGGGACAAGATGCATTATGCAGGTATGAACTGGGCCAAGGTCCAGGTCCGCTACCCCCAGGATGCGTCAGGCATTATCGGTGCCGCGCACGCTAACGGTTTCAAGATCCAGGTGAGCGCCCTGGGCCCGGCGAGCATGGTAACTCAAGGTGGCTTCGAGCAGCAGGTTGCTGACTGGGTGGCGGGGATGGCGGCGGCTGGTGCCGATGCCATTGAGATTTGGAACGAGCCGAACATCAGCCGCGAGTGGCAGGCTGGTCACATCAGCCCGCAAGCATACAAGAATCTCTTGTGTACGGCCTATGCTGCTATCAAGAATGCCAATCCTGGGACAGCCGTGATCAGTGCTGCCCCGGCCCCGACCGGCTACTTCGGCGGCTGCGGCCCTAACGGCTGTGATGATCAACCGTGGCTGCAGGGCCTCTACAACGCCGGTGCAGCGCAGTGTATGGACTATATCGGTGCGCACCACAACGCTGGTGCTACGTCACCTTCGGCCACGGCCGGACATCCGGCGAATCCCGGCAGCACGCATCACTCCTGGTTCTTCTTGCCCCAGACCCGACTCTACTACAACATCTTCGGGGGCACGCGAAAGCTGTTCTACACGGAGATGGGATATGTGACTCCGGAAGGGACCTGTGGTAACGGCCTTCCCAGCAACTTCCAGTGGGGAAACGGCACGTCTCTGGCAGAACAGGGGGCTTGGTTGAGTGAGGCGGTGCGTCTGAGCATCAACACGGGTATGGTCCGCTGTGTCATCGTGTGGAACGTCGACTACGTGCGAAATGACTGTGGTGACTGCGATCCCCACGCGAGGGACTGCGATCCCCAGGCCAGTTTTGCCCTCATACGGCCGGACGGCGCGTGTCCTACGTGCGATGCTCTGCACGGGGTGTTGGGAACGCGATAGCTGGCTCTAACAAGCAGTTGTTGCACGGTTGGAGTCGAAAGCGGTAAGAGTCGAACTGGGGACGTTGATTGTTGACCTGGACCCGCGATCGTGCTATACTGCTCGTTACGTTCTGTGAGTGCCAGACTGTGGTCTTCCGCATTCACCAGGCGCTTCGCTGAATAACAGTCTGAAAAGCAGAGGTTCGGCTGCAGTCGTCTTGTGTCCGTTGTTCGATTGAGCCGAACCTCTTTGCCTGTATGGGAGGTATGTTGATGTCCAAGTCAGGAGGCCAGGGACTGAGCGGTAAGGGGCTCTACATCGCCATTGCTGCCTGGCTCATTTTAGTGCTCGTTGGTGGGTTGTGCACCTGGTATGGGTGGTTAGGTCCGGGAAGCGGCAGCGGTGAGCCATCGCCGCAGGCTGATTCGGAAGCGGAGCCGCAGAGCTCCTCTGGTAGTGAGGAGAACGGCGGTGAAAGCACGGCCGAGGCCACCTCGGTGGCCCAGGTTTCTCCCACGCCTCGGGCGGCTGACGAATCAACAGACGAGCCGACCGATACGTCGAACACCCCAACCGCCGAGGGCGAAGCCTCGCCGTCAGACTCCACTGAGGTGGAGGCTTTTGGTTACGGTGTGGCGCTCAACGCCGTCGGGGGTGGTGATCCAGCCTACTGGATGGGTCAGGCGGAGAGCCTAGGATTGGGCTGGGTCAAGCAGCAGCTTCGCTGGGCTCACTTCGAAGGAACACCCGGCGAAATGGACTGGAGTGGTTTCGATGCCGTGGTTGATACGGCCAATGAGCGCGGTCTCAAAGTCATGTTCAGCGTGGTCGATGCGCCGGAGTGGTCGCGCAGCTACACAGACCAGAACCCGGAAGGGGGACCGCCGGATAACCTGGAGTTGGTTGCCGACTTCATGGGAAGGCTGGTCGATCGGTACAAGGGCCGCATTCACGCCATCGAGGTCTGGAATGAGCAGAACCTCGACCGCGAATGGGACACAGCGGAGGGCGTTGATGCCGAACGGTACGTCGAGATGCTTCGGCTCTCCTACCAGGCGATCAAGAGCCGCGATCCGAACATCATCGTCATCAGCGGCGCGCTCTCTCCCACCGCCGGCCGCCAGACCGATTCGAATAACCCTGAGCGTGTCATATGGATGGATGACTTCGACTATCTCGATCGGATGATTGAGCTTGGCGCTTTGAACTACTGTGACTGTGTGGGAGCACACCATAACGGCATCAACATGCCGCCGGACGTAACCTGGGATGAGGGCTACAACGATCCGACGGCTCAGTTCCGGGGCCCGTTCGACAATCCGCATCACAGCTGGTCCTTCCGTTCGACCCTCTGGGGGTATCACGAGCGGATTGCGTCCGCCGGCAGCGACAAACCTCTGTGCGTCACCGAGTTCGGCTGGGCTACGGCCGAGGGCTTCGACGGCTATCCTCCCGGCTTCGAGTTTGCGCTCGATAACACGCTGGAGGAGCAGGCGGAGTGGGACGTGAAGGCCTTCCAGTTGATGCGCGAGTGGGGATTTGTGCGACTGGCGTTCCTCTGGAACCTCAACTACTCGCAGCTTGGATGGGGGCCGAAGGACCCGAACGCTCCCTATGCGCTGATCGACTTCGATGGCGCGCCGCGGCCGGCCTTCGATGCCATTCGCGGTATGGAGAAACCCTAGCGTGCCCGAGGTTTCACGTGTCCATCTCGCTGCCTAGACCGTCGCCAAAGGACGAGGCTCCTGCCAGCTATGGATGAACGAGCGGATGTGAAATCCCAGTCCAAGCGGGAGCTCCATCTTCCTCCGCTCCCTGTCGTGGCTGCAGCAGTTCTCGTCCTCGCGGTGCTTGGCCTGGGTCTGCGGGCCTCGGTCACAAGGTCCTCGAATACACCCCCGCCGACCTCGCGGCCCGAGCCGGCGATGGCGTCCCCGGAGTATGGGGTTCAGGCCCACCTCTGGTGGGATGAGGCGATAGCGCGCCGCGATATGGATCTGATCCGTGACGCCGGTTTCGGCTGGGTGAAACAGAACGTAGGATGGCGCGATGTGGAGGGGGCGGGGAAGGGGGCCTTCGACTGGTACTTCACCGATCGGATCGTCGCCGATGCCGAGGAGCGTGGATTGAAGCTGCTCTTCCGGTTGGATAGGGAACCGGTGTGGGCCGTGCCTCCGGAGGGTGTCGGCTCCAGCAATGGTCCGCCGGAGGATCCGCAGGATTTCGGCGACTTCTGTCACGCGCTGGCCGAGCGGTATACAGGGCGCGTCCATGCCTATCAGGTCTGGAATGAGCCCAACCTGGCGCGGGAATGGGGCGGTTGGACGCCCGATCCCGAGGGTTACGTTGAGCTGCTGAAGGCCTGCTACAGCGGAGTGAAGTCGGCCGACCCTGGCGCGATGGTCGTTTCGGCCGGGCTGGCCCCGACGGGAACGGGACCGCCCCACGCCATACCAGACACCGACTACCTCGTGCGGATGTACGAAGCGGGAGCGGCGCAGTATTTCGACGCCCTGGGACTGAATGCTCCCGGCTACAAGGCGCCGCCTGAGGTTTCTCCCGGGGAGGTCGCCGCGTCTCCGGAATACGGCGGGCAGCGCTTCTTCTGCTTCCGGCACGTGGAGGATATGCGCGAGATCATGGTGGCTCACGGTGATGGTGATAAGCAGGTGGCGATCCTGGAAATGGGGTGGACCACAGACGCGCGTCCCGACTCACCATATCATTGGCACGCAGTCAGCCCCGAGGAGAAGGCAGACTACCTGGTGCGGGCCTTTCAGTATGCTGAGGACCACTGGAATCCGTGGATTGGCCTGATGACCGTGCTGTCGATACCCGATCCTGAGTGGACGAAGCAGGACGAGCAGTACTGGTGGGCGATTACCGAGCCCACGTGGCCGGAGACGGTGGTCCGTCCCGCGTACGAGGCGCTGAAGGAGATGGAGAAGTGATGGGACAGGGTGCGGGTGACAGGCCGCGAGGTCCCCAAGACCGATCTCCGTTGGTTGTCATCGATGGCTCTCGGGGAGAGGGGGGCGGTCAGATCCTGCGTACCTCTCTCACTCTGGCAGTGCTCACCGGGCGCCCCACCCGTATCGAACGGATTCGGGCTGCTCGGGGACGACCAGGCCTACGGCCGCAGCATCTCACAGCGGTTCGGGCTGCTGCCGCGATCTGTCGGGGCGAGCTGGAGGGAGATGAGATTGCTTCGCAGACAGTCACGATCAAGCCGGGCGGGAGGGTAGAGCCGGGCGAGTACATCTTCGACGTCGCGAAGGCCGCTGAGGGAGGCAGCGCCGGCTCGGTCGGCCTGGTGCTCCAGACGGTGCTTCTGCCGCTGGCGCTCGCCGACGGCGCATCAGACCTGATACTTCAGGGCGGCACCCACGTCGCCTGGGCCCCATCGGCCTCCTATCTGGAGCACGTGTTCCTGCCCACTGTGGCCCGTATGGGCATCCACGCGGAGGTGGAGGTGGCGCAGTGGGGCTTCTACCCAGTCGGAGATGGGGTGGCCCAGGTTCACATTCCAGGACGAGGAGATGCCCTGAGACCGATCGCTTTGACTCAACAAGGCCAGATTGAGCGAATCTGGGGCATAGCCGCGGTCACGAATCTTCCTTCTCATATTCCTCAGCGGATGGCAAATCGGGCACGCAACGTCCTCGCTGAGGAGGGGCTCGAGGCTCGCGTCGAGCCGCGGCGCCTCCGCGGCAGCGGGCCGGGTGCGGGTATCTTTCTGTTCGTCGAGTACGGGCGCGTGGTGGCCGGTTTCACGGCATACGGGCGCAAGGGGCTTCCGGCCGAACGAGTCGCTGAAGCCGCGTGCGAAGAACTGCTGACGCACCATCGTACCGGGGCGCCTGTCGACCCACATTTGGCCGATCAGCTTGTGGTGCCGACCGCCCTGGCCGATGGTGAATCGCATCTCGTCACCTCCGAAATCACGCCCCATCTGCTGACCAATATCTCGGTTGTGCAGGAGTTTCTGGATTGTACCTTCAGTGTCACGGGACATGAGGGAGCTTCCGGTTCACTGGTGGTGGAGGGCGAGGCAACCCCGTTTCCTCCACCGGGGATCGAACAAGGGGAACGCCTATGATTGAGATGGTTTTTCTCGGGACCTCGGCGTCGGCGCCCTCGATCCACCGCGGACTCTCAGCCCAGGTGGTGCTCCATAAGGAGTATCGGTTCTTGATTGACTGCGGTGAGGGGACGCAGCGGCAGATCCTGCGCAGCGGCCTGGGCTTCAAGCGGTTGAACCGCATCTTCCTGACGCACGGACACCTCGATCATATTCTAGGACTGGGCGGCTTGATCTCCACGTTCGCGCGCTGGGAAGCGATGGAGCGTCTGGAGATCTACGGCGGACGCTGGGCTCTACAGCGGGTGTACGACCTGATCTACGGGGTGGTACTGCGGGGAGCGCGCCCGGCTATTGAGATTGACTTCATCGAGGTGGAACCGGGGGTCATTCTCGAAGACAGCGAGTTTGAGGTGCTTGCCTTTCCCGTCTCGCACCGTGGTCCAAGCCTGGGCTACCTGTTTCGGGAGAAGTCGCGCCGTCCTTTTCTGAATGAGCGGGCGGAGGCCTTGGATGTCCCGGCGGGGCCGGAACGAAGTCGACTGGTGGCGGGCGAGAGCGTGACGTTGTCCGACGGGCGGGTGATCAACCCGGACGACGTGCTCGGAGCTCCCGAGCGTCGGGCGTGGCTGGCGCATGTGGGCGACACTGGAGACACGAACAATCTTGTCGAGCCGGTGCACGGCGTCGATCTGTTGGTCATTGAAGCCACATACCTCGAACGGGATGCCGATCTGGCGGAGCAGTTCGACCATCTGACGGCGGCGCAGGCGGCCCGCTTGGCGCGCGACGCGGGCGTGCATCATCTGGTTCTGACGCATATCTCGCGGCGGTATCGCGAGTCTGACATTCTGGAGGAAGCGCAGGCCATTATGCCGAATACGACGGTGGCGCGCGATTTGGACCGATTCCGCGTGCTGAGAGAGGACGTGGAGCGTGAGGGATCCTGACGTCAAGGATGACTAAGCCCTTGGGTCCTCTCGTCCCGGCAGTGAAGGATAGCATCTAGAGGAAGGAGGCTGTATGCCAGCGCACCGTAAGGCCAGCATCCGAGAGTTGGCGGCGGATGCGTACGAGTTGAACTCGGGTGTTCTCCAAGGACGTCTCCACCGCGATCCCGAGACCGGAACATGGATGGTAGGCCAGGTCGAACTTGAGACGTGGTTGACACGTTATGACAGCGAGGAGGTCGTCCTCATCGTTGCATCGCTGGACGACGATCGCCCTATGCCGCGCAAGGTCTGCCGGACCTGTGGCACGGAGTACCGGGGCAGCCACTGCCCGCGGTGCCGGGAAGCTCGGATCCGACTGCGAGGCCGATAGGCGAGTGGGTTGCCGTCCATTGCCCGAAGTTGGCCCATGATGGGCTGTCGAGGGATGCCTGTCAGGGGATGTCTGCTGCCGCACGCGGGTCCCACGTCGAGCTAGAGACAGAATCCGGGCGACCTCCCCGGAGACCCCGGGTTGGCCTTCGTTTGTCATCTTCCCGCTCTTAAAGTACACTGGAAACGAGATCGAGATGGGGTTTGAGCAGGGACTGCCTCAAGAGCAACGGCTTCATCATCGGCGACGGGTTCAGCGCCCGGGCCGAAATCCCTTTTTCTGTACACACGTTTTGGAGGAGCGAGCATTACTATGAAGAAGGCAGGTTCAACTACCGCGAAAAAGCGTCTGCTTTCGGGCAACGAGGCGATTGCCCTGGGAGCGTGGGAGGCTGGCGTGCGTTACGCCGCTGCCTACCCCGGGACGCCCAGCACAGAGATTCTGCCGGCGCTGGCCCAATATGCAGGGGTCAAGGCAGAATGGTCGTCGAATGAGAAGGTAGCGTTGGACTCGGTCATCGGTGCCTCCTTCGCCGGAGGGAGGGCGATGGCGGTGATGAAGCACGTGGGGGTCAACGTCGCCGCGGACAGCTTGATGTCCCTCTCCTACACGGGGGTGGGGGCTGGACTGGTGCTGGTCAGCGCCGATGATCCCGGCGCTTTCAGTTCGCAGAACGAGCAGGATAACCGGCACTACGCCCGTTTCGGCAAGTTCCCCTGCCTGGAGCCGTCCGACAGCCAGGAGGCCAAGGACTTCACGGCCTTCGCCTTTGAGCTCAGCGAGAAGTTTGATACGCCGGTGATGGTGCGTTCCACGACCCGTATCTCCCACTCCAAATCCCCGGTGGAGGTTAGTATGCCGGAAGCACCGCGGGAATGGGAACCTCTGCCGCCGTTTGAGCGGAAACCGCAGACGTACGTCATGATCCCGGCCCACGCCCGACTGAGGCACCCGGAGATCGAGGAACGTATGGAGGCGATCGCGGACTACGCTGAGACGTGTCCGCTCAACCGCGTGGAGTGGGGCGATAAGCGGGTCGGTGTCATCGCCGACGGCATGGCCTATCAGTATGCCCGGGAGGTCTTCGCCGGCTTCTCCTTCTTGAAGATCGGTCTGGTCCACCCTCTGCCCGAGCAGATGATTCGTGACTTCGCCTCGGAGGTCGACACGCTCGTCGTCGTGGAGGAATTGGATCCCTTCATCGAGGAACAGATTCGGGCTATGGGACTGGACGTAATCGGCAAAGACGTCTTTCCAATGACAGGCGAGCTGACGCTGGCCCGGGTGCGGGAGGGTGCCCTGGAAGCCGGTCTTCCGGTGGAGAGCCGTGGAGAGCCGAAGGAAGATTCAGGGGAAGCCGTGACCATTCCGGCGCGTCCCCCGGCCCTTTGTCCTGGCTGTCCGCATCGCTCAGTCTACTATAATCTGAGGAAGCTGAGGCTCCTCGTCTCCGGTGACATTGGCTGCTACGCCATCGGCGTGCTCCCGCCCTTCGAGGAGATGGATATGTTGATCTCCATGGGAGCCAGCATCGGAATGGCCCACGGGGCCAAGCAGGCCGGCTGTCCTGATGATATCGTGGCTACTATCGGGGATTCCACCTTCTTCCACACCGGCTTGCCCGAGCTCGCGAACACGATCTACAACCAGGGCGCCGCGTGTACGATGATTCTCGATAATCGCACGACGGCCATGACGGGGGGCCAGGAGCATCCGGGCACTGGCGTGACGCTCCAGGGTGGGGCGGGCCACCAGGTCGATATCGAGGCGGTGGTGCGAGCGATGGGCGTCGAGGATGTATGGGTAGTCGATGCTATGGACGTGGAGGGGGTGGAGGAAGCGATTCGCGAGGCTGTTGCTGTTGATGATCGCCCCACCGTCGTCTACGTACAGGGGGAATGCGTCTTCGTGCCGGGCTTCCAGCGCCGGCCTGTCGCAATGGTGGACAGCGACGTCTGCAACGCTTGTGGCTTCTGTTTCCGCGTCGGCTGTCCGGCCATCCTGAAGTCGGAGGAAGTGGACGAGCGAAGCGGTCGTCCCAAGGCAGAGATCGACCCGCTTCTCTGCACCGGGTGCACCGTCTGCCTGCAGGTCTGCCCCCGTGGCGCGATCTACCAGACGGAGGAACAGGAGGTCTAGATGAAGGATATCACCAATTTCCTTTTCGTGGGCGTGGGCGGTCAGGGCATCTTGACCGCCTCTGACATCGCGGCCGGCGTGGGGTTGGCAGCAGGGTACGAGGCGAAGAAATCGGAGGTACACGGCTTCTCCCAGCGGGGAGGCGTGGTGGAGAGCCACGTACGCTGGGGCGAGGAGGTCGGCGCGCCTACGGCGGAAAAGGGGACCGTTGACTTTCTGATCGCCTTGGAGGTGCTCGAGAGTGATCGCTGGATAGAGTGGCTGCGGCCCGGTGGAGCGGTGCTGATTAACCAGCAGCGCATCGCCCCGATGACGGTCACCGTGGGTGACGCCACCTATCCACCGGACGAGAAAATCCTTGCGGCGGTGCGCGCGCGGACGGAGGACGTGACCTTGGTCGATGCGTTGAGCATTGCGGAGGAGCTGGGTAATGCCCGGCTGACGAACACCGTGGTCCTGGGGGCGCTTTCCACACGCTTGAACGTGGCTCCGGAGACCTGGTTGTCGGTCATCGAGCAACGAGTCCCGCCAAAGTATGTTGAGTTGAATCGCAAGGCCTTCCAGGAGGGCCGTCGAGCTGTCGCTTGAAAGAGTTGCTCCGGTACGGCTGGGCGTTCAACGGCTGCAGAGAGGAGATCGCTCAACACTGGACTCTTCGGGACGATCTATGAAACTCTGCTCTTGCGGGGAGGCCGGTATTCCTGCGTTGTTCAAGACGAGAGATGGTGTTGCGTGGTTCGGAAAACAAGACCATGGGGATTGACCCGTTCGTAGACCACAGGGGTGAGCAGTGAGGATGAGGACCGCGTCGCCCCTTGGCACGCCGGTTTCTCAGCGGGCGAATAGACTCACCAACCAAGAGATTATCCGACAAGGATAGCCATGGACTGGGTCTTCAAACTCTACATTGGGTTCTTGTTGCTAAACGCTGTCTTCACGGTGGGGCTGGCCCTCTCAACGTTTCGGCTCCGGGATCGGCCTGGCGGTCTGCCCTTGAGTTTCTTGCTCCTGGCCGTGGCGGAATGGTCTCTGGTCCTCGGCATTGAATATGCTATCAGTTCGGTGCCAACGAAGGTCTTGCTGGCGAGAATCCAATACGTCGGGATCATGAGCAGTCCGCCGTTGTTGCTTATGTTCGCTTGGGAATTGACTCGGCAAAGAAAGGGAATCGGACGCCGTTACCTGATTCCGTTGTGGTTCGTCCCCTTTGTGACAGTGGGCCTAGCTCTGACAAACCAGTACCATCATCTCCTCTGGACTGATTTCATGCTCAATCCCGCGTCGAACGGGAATCTTCTAATCTACGTTCGTGGTCCGTGGTTTTGGGTGGCGGTGGCCTACATCTACCTGGTCCTCTGCGCTGCTACGGTGCTACTCGTCCGGGGGGCGCTGCGGTTTCGCTACCTTTACCGTCGGCAGTTCCTTTTGCTTCTCCTGAGCATGGTCGCCCCCTGGGCGGCTAGCGTCATCTATCTGATTGGACCTGAGCCTATCCAGGGTCTGGACCTGGCACCTCTTGGTTTCGCTCTGAGCGGCCTGCTGCTGGTGTGGAGCTTCAGACGGCTTCATCTGATCGACCTACTTCCTGTCGCGCGGGATATTGTGATCGAACAGATGCGGGAGGGGGTCGTGGTTCTGGGGCGGCGGAACCGCATCCTCGACGTTAATCCTGCGGCGCGGGAACTACTTGGGCTTGAAGCAGAGTCCCTCATCGGCCGGGATGCGGATGCTGTCTTTGACGGGTGGACTGACGAGGGAGCGGGGTTCCTGGAGTCATTTGAGGGTGAGACAGAGGTCTTCGTCGAAGATGTTGGTTACGTTGAGGGTAAGGTCTCCTCGTTGGGCAAGCGAGAGGGGGCTGCGCCCGGGCGCCTCGTGATCTTGCAGGACGTTACCGAGCGAACGATGGCTCAGAAGGAGCTGCGACGCCTTAACGCAAGCCTTGAGCGTCAGGTCGAGGCCCGGACGGCTCGGATCGTGGCGGAGAAGGAGCGGAATGACGCCATTCTGCGTAGCGTGGGCGAAGCTATTCTGATGACGGACCGAGAATCACGGGTACGCTACGTGAACGCCGCGTTCTCGACGCTCACAGGGTTCGCTAGGGATGAAGTGATCGGTTGTCCAATCAGTGATCTAATAAGGAGATTCTCTCTTGATGGATTGGAAGCTCTGCCGCCACTCGCTTCGGTACGTGCGAATGTCTGGCGGGGTGAGATAAGAGCGCGACGTAAGGATGGGCTCGTGTATGACGCCGCTATGACCATCGCCCCAGTGCGGAACCCTAGCGGGCTCTTGGAGGGGCACGTAGGCACCATAAGGGACATTACGCAGCGGAAGAGGCTTGTCCAGGCTCGCGACCGTTTCATCGAGAACGTCTCCCACCAGTTCCGGACGCCCGTGGCGACGCTTCAGTTATACGCTCACCTGATGGAACAGGAGCCACTGAACGATCAAGTCGTTGGATACCTCACCGCGATGAAAGAGGAGATCAACTGGCTGAACGTCCTGATTGAGGACGTCCTGGCGATGACGGCCCTCGATACAGGTAAGAGCGTGTCCGAATGGGAACCGGCATCTCTGCATAGAATCGTCGACTGTATCCAGGATCGGTTTGCGGACCGTTTTCAACAGGCCAGTCTGGACCTGGAGATCCCCCCAGTTCCCGAGAGTCTGCCGCAGGTGAGAGGCGATGAGTCCAGGCTCGTTCAGGCACTGAGCGAGATTGTGGAGAATGCTCTGCTCTTCACGCCGGATGGTGGCCAGGTGGTGCTGGAGGTAGACGCCGTGCGGCGGAACGGAAGACGGGGCGTTGTCATCTCCGTAGATGATACGGGACCTGGGATCCCGCCTGAGGAGCAGGAGAGGCTGTTTGATCGATTCTTCCGGGGCAGCATAGTTGCCTCGGGACAGACCCCAGGGACGGGTCTGGGATTGAGCATCGCCGAAGCCATTGTGCAAGCTCACGGAGGCAAGATCACGGTGGAGAGCACCGAGGAGGGATCGAGCTTCGCCATCTGGCTTCCTGCCGGGTGAAACGACCTATGCTGGCCGAGAGCCAGGGCGTGGGTTCCGTCCTAATGGTGACGATGCAGCGGATGTGGGGTCTGTTCTGTCTTCTCATCGTTACTAGACTGAATTGAGGAGAGCACTAGAGAGGAAGGATCATGGAGAAGCTTCGAGTCTTCGTCGCAATTCCACTTCCCCATCGACTGCTGGAGGAGCTGGCTACTGTCCAGTATCGATTGGAGGGGAAGGTTTCCCCCCGCAGCGTGCGGTGGGTGGACCCGGAAGGTGTACATCTGACGCTCAAGTTCCTGGGCGATACGCCGAAGGATGAGATTCCTACCGTCCGGGATGCTCTCACGGTAGTTGCTCGGAATGCGCCGGCCTCCACCCTTACCGCCGAGGGTCTCGGCTGCTTCCCCAACCCCCGCCGCCCACGCGTTCTCTGGGTCGGCGTGACCGAGCCGACGGGACGGCTGAAAGTGCTCTATGAGGCGATTGAGGAGGCGATGACGTCCCTCGGCTACAAGCCGGAGCGGCACAGCTTCACGCCCCATCTGACTCTGGGAAGGGTGCGACGAGGGGCATCCCGTGGAGATAAGACGTTAATCAGCGAAGCCGTCACCGGCACGCAGGTGGGAGAACTAGATACGTTTAAGGCGGATCGGTTTGAGCTTATTCGGAGTGAGTTGAAGCCGAGTGGCGCTGAATACACCACGCTGGAGACGTTCCTCCTGACGGGGGGCGAGGCTTGATAGGCCCGTTGATTGCCGTCATCGGGGGCTCTGCACCGACGGCGGAGGAGATGTCTCTCGCTGAGCAGGTCGGACGCGCGGTAGCAGAGGCAGGGGCGGTGTTGGTGTGCGGAGGGCGGGGCGGTGTGATGGAGGCCGCCTGTCGCGGGGCGAAGCAGGCCGATGGCTTGACTATCGGCATCCTGCCCGGCTCTGATGACAGCGACGCGAATCCATACGTCGACATCGCTGTCGTCACTGGCCTCGGGGATGCGAGAAATGTCATCATCGCCCGCACCGCTGATGTGGCGATCGCGGTCGGCGGCAGTTACGGCACGTTGAGCGAGATCAGTTTTGCGCTGGTGTTTGACAAACCCGTCGTGGGACTGGGGACCTGGTCGATGGAGCGAGAGGGTCACCCCCCTGCGCCCATCGTCCGGGCAGGGACCCCCCAGGGGGCTGTCAGGGAAGCTATGGCTCGGTTGCCGGGCGCATCCTGAGATTGTTGCCGATGGAGCAGACCGCGCCTCGTCGTCCGCAGACTAGAGAAGGTCAGAGACCCGCCTGGGTCCATAAGCTGCCGCCGGGCGAGGCTGAATAGCAAGGGAAGGAGAAGGGTAATAACGGTGCGCAAAGCGATTCTACGTGTTCAAAGCGAGGTCGATGTCCCGGTGGAGGCCGCTCGAGACTGGTTTCTCTCTTTGGAGGAGCATCCAGGGCGTTATTCTTTTGAGACGCACGAAGGCTTCTCGTTCGAGGAGGGCGGCTTTGGCGAGGTTGGGGCTCGCTTTAGTACGCGGGAGAGGTTCTTCTTCTTGAAGCTGAAGCTAGAGTTCGAACTCCAGCGAGTGAGGAAGAGGGCCTTCTCGTTTCGCTTGATCCGGCCCTCGTTCCTAGGGATCTGGGGTAGATTCGACCTCGACGGAATTGACGGGAAGAGCTGTCTCTCGCTCGAGGTCGGTTCTGAGACCCGAGTCGGGCAGCTGATGCTGCGCTGCTACCCGGTAGCCGTCGCTATCCACAGACAGATTCGGTGTGAGGTCCGCCACATAGCGCGCTCCATGGAGTGCGTACACGGCGGTCGGAAGTCTCGATCTGAGGACGATTCAGAGTCGGCCCGACGCTCAGCTCACTCGATATAGCCCAGCGCCCGAAGTCGTTCTGAAATCTGCTCGTCATCCAGGTTCACCCGGCGGGCTGACTCCCAGTTGGCCGGTCGCCGTGCTTCCGCATCCTGCACGAAGCTGTTCAGCGAGGCCTGTAGCTTCACCACCTTGTCCGGATGCGCAGTCAGCAGGTTATTCTTCTCTCTCGGGTCGTCCAGCACGTCGAAAAGCTCATCTGGCTCATCTCCGACCGTGATCAACTTGTACCGGTCCTGGTACGCGGCTCGGCGCATCGATCGACAGCGGAAAGCATCGATGGCGCTCGGGTTCTCATTCTCCATCAAAGACAACAGCGTAGCGGGGGTGTACGCCTCGGCGAACACTGTTTCTTCTTCCGTGTCGTAGCCATTGAGTGTGCGTGCTAGGCTCAATCCCTTCACGTCGATGGGAGCGTGATCTGTCTTCTCACCGCCGGGCTGAATGCCCGCAGCGTCGAGCATCGAATGGAACACTCGGCGAGTAGAGACAAGAGACGAGACACGCCGGCCCGCAGCGTACTTCTCGGGATAGCGCACCATCAGCGGTACCCGTACCAGGTCATCGTAGGCGACCAGTGAGTGTCCTACGAAGTCGTGGTTGTTCAGTCCCTCTCCGTGGTCGGAGGTGATGATCACCATAGTATTGTCCCGCACTCTGGGCTTGTTGAGATCCTTCAGCAGGCGGCGGAGCAGCCGGTCCTGGTAGGCCACCTCGGCGTCGTAAAGGTCGTTCAGCACGCGGTCCTCTAGCTCTCCGAGAGGCTCGGTGAGAGGAATCATCCAGCGGTAATGTTCCCGGTTGTAGCCGCGCATAAAGCCCTGAGCTTCCTTGTCGTCCTCATAGTAGGGTGCAAACTCCCGGGTGAATCGGGCCGGGACACGGTAGGGCAGGTGGGTCTCCATGAGGTTGATGAAGGTGAACAAGGGCTGCTCCGAATCCCTCTTTCGATGGGCACGCATATACCCCACGACATCGTGCAAGGAGCGCTTGGTGTCTCCCTTGAAGTTGACGCTGCCCTGCCACAAGGGGACGATGAGGGGGTGCATCGCGATCTGCAGCAGGAGGTTGTTGTGAGCGAACTGGTTCTGGAATGGAGCGGTAATACGACGCATCAGGCGGGTGTAGCGCTCCGCGAGGCGGCTGAAGAGCTTGGGCCGCGATCGCTTGATGTCCGGATAGTTGGGAACGGCGCCGCCGTAGTTGTAGAACTCGTCGAATCCCCTGTCGAGTTCGTTATCGACGACCCCGAGCAGTGGGTTGTTACAGAAGCCCACGGTCTTGTACCCGTCCGCCCCCAGCAACTCCGCCACCGTTGTCATATCCTCACCGAGGGTGTCGTAGATCTGGGTGGTCATGTGGGTCGTAGGGTACTCACCGGTGAAAAGCGAAGCGTGCGACGGAATCGTCCATTGACCGGGGACAACGGCTCGCTCGAAAAGCGTGGCGTCTTCAGCGAATGCGTCGATCAAGGGCGTTGTGCGCCGCTCGTAGCCGTAGCACGACATCCGGTCTGCCCGCAACGTATCCAGCACAATCAAGACGATATTAGGCTTAGTCAAATCAACCTCCATATAGGATAGGCGTAATCTCAAGTACGTCTGATAGGCACTCGTGTCGCTGATTTAGAATTCGGGCTTCGAGCGAGAGCATTGGGAAAGGCAGCTTCCGACTCGCTGGACGGTTCTGGCTTCATCGGGGAGCGGGGGATCTCCCGCGAACCTAATCCGTTGCAGACGTCATTCGTTGCAAACGTCATTCGTTCCAAACGTCATCCGTTCCAAACGTCATCCATGAACGGCTACCAGAGCCATTCCTCTCGCATACGTAACAAAGAGCCAGCGCGCACTCTCCTCCATCGATACTGGCGCTAGTTTCCCTCAACCTCCACTTCGGACTCCTGGGGCGGGATCAGCTCTTGCTTCAGAGACACGAGCCAAGATGTCCCTTTCCTTTCTCCCTTTTCGATCCTCCGGCGGCGGTAGGGCAGGCTCATAGCCGTGAAAGCAAGCCAACTGATTAACCAGCTGGGGAGAGCCACAGCGCCCAGCCCCGTCAGTTGAGCAATCAACTGGCCCTGACCGTCACCCGCGAACCCGTCTGCGGGTAGGAATCCTGTCACGCCCTGACCCAGAACGGCGTGGTACTCTGCAGCACCGATACCGTTCCACCCTTGCCCAGCGCGTCCGTCGGCGAAGATCGCTACAGCGACCAGGCCCCAGATCCCTGCGGTGAGTCCGAGAGCGGTGGTGGCTGTAGCATCAGGAAGTCGCAAGACGTTTTCTATGAGAAAGACGCCCAACGGCAGGAGCAGACCTGCCACGATGCCGGTTACCACAGCAGCCCAGGGCGGGATGAAAGGGGCTCCAGCCGCGACGGCGATGAACCCGGCCGCCGCCCCGCGGGCTGACATCAGAGCGTCAGCGTGTCCGACGGTCAGCCAGCAGTAGGTCTGAGAGGCGAGGATGGCACCCGCTCCCGCGAGTAGGCCGTTGGCTGCGATACGCGGCGCGTTCAGGTCGGCGCCGACGACATGGAAGGGCGTGCTCAAAGACCAACCCAACCAGCCGAGTCCGAAGAGCAGGGCACCGAGATTCGCCAGAAGAGGAAAGTGCGCCGGAGGCATCTCCTCTGGTTCCTCCGATGAACTGCGCGGCAGCCTATGCCCCAACCCCATCAGAGCGCCCAGGGCAGCGCAGCCTCCCAGCAGATAGACGACGCCGGAACCGCTGTAATCGACGAATCCATGTCCCCGCTCCAGCGTCTGGCCCAGATTCGCCAGCCACCCGCCACCCCAATTCCAGCAAGCGATGACAGGGAAGAGGACCGTTGCCACCAGGAGACCTCCCAGGGTGACCTGCCATCCTCTCGCCTCGCCCGATAGGCTAAGAGTCGTGAGAAGGACGGCGGATACTACCAGAGGGAGGTACGTGAAGAAGAGGCCGAGTGCTTCCGGCGTGACCGCGTCGCCATCTAGAAAGAAGCCGCTCAAACCAATGAGGCCCCAAGAAAGCCCACCTTCGCCGGCGAAGAGCCGCGTCAGACCCGACAAGCCTGGCTGGTCGCTCATCAGACCGGCGCCACCGAGGTGGAAAGCGAATCCGACGGCGAAGTATCCCAAGGCCCCCAAGGCCAGGGCAAGGGAGCCCGCCGTGGCGGACAGCCGCGCGCGCCGCGGCGCCATGCCGCCCCAGGCCAGGAGGAAAAGTCCTACAGGTATGAGATAGCCCAAAAGGGCTGGTAGCCAGCTTTCGATTGTCATAAACGCTTCCTTCAGGTACAATGGTAGGTCGATGTACTGAAAGTCTGTCGCTTTGAACTGCGGTTGATATGTTTCTCTGATTGGGTTGGCTTTCCAGTCTGCCGATCCACCAAGTCATAATCTTACCAGAAGCCACCGATTTCGCCAAGCACGATGGATGACGGGTCTCTGCGGCTGCTCGCTGATTGTATGCTCGGCCGTTTGACGAAGTGGTTGCGGCTTCTCGGCTACGACACCGCCTATGACAATGATGCCACCGACCACGAGCTTGCCCGGCGTGCTCGTGCTGAGGGCCGAGTCCTGCTCACCCGCGACCGGGAGCTCGCGGCCCGCCGAGGGCTGGAGACCGTGCTCATTCGTTCCCAGAACTTGGAGGAACAGGTGGGCCAGGTTCGCGAGGCTCTTGGACCGCCTCCGGATGCCCCTCTTTCTCGGTGTTCTGTCTGTAATGGAAGGCTGAAGGATGCGTCGCCCGACGATGTCGTCGATCGCGTTCCTCCCTACGTCTTGGAGACCCACTCCGACTTCCGTCGCTGTGCGAGTTGTGGTCGGGTCTACTGGCCCGGAAGTCACGTCAAGGGAATGGCGGAGGAGTTGGAGCATTTCGACAAGTCCTGACTGTGAGCGCTCCTTCGCACCGGGCCGTGGGCGGTCGGTGGTCTCGTGGCTCGCGCTGCTGCCGAGCAGCGCAGTAGACGCTCTTGCGAGGTGCTCTTGGACATAGATCGAGTTGGTATTCTCTATAACTCACGCATCCCGAAAGCCCGTTCCCTGGCGAAGGAGATAGAGGGCTGGCTGGAGAAGCGGGTGGATCAGGTGCCAGTCTGCGGCATCGACGACGCTTCTGATGAGCTCTGCCTGCCTGATGTCGATCTCCTGGTCACGCTGGGCGGAGACGGCTCTATTCTCGAGGCAGCCCGAATGACAGGGCCCTATGACGTCTTGCTCCTGGGGATCAATCTGGGACGGGTGGGCTTTCTCACGGAGGCAGAGACGGGGGAGTGGGAAGAGGTGCTGTCCCGCGCGCTGACCGGCGACTGCTGGATCGAGGAGCGGATGATGCTCAGCGTGACAAGTTGGCGTGGGCGTGAGAAGCTGGGCGAGGCCCAGGCGCTCAATGATGCATTCATCGGTCGGAGATCACGCGGTCGGGCCGTCCACCTGCGCGCCGATGTGGACGGTGGAGAGTTGGCGACCTATGTCGCTGACGGCGTGATCATCGCCACTCCCACCGGGAGTACGGCTTATGCGCTGGCGGCGGGGGGGCCCATCCTCCCTCCGGAGCTTCGGAACATCCTTATGGTACCGGTCGCGCCCCATCTGAGCATGGAGCGGCCGATCGTGCTCGCTGAGGGTGTCACCGTGCGCATCACGGTCGTCGGGCGTCGTCCGGCGATTCTGATGGTCGACGGACAGCCCCAGGTGGCGTTGGAAAACCGGGACGTGGTGAGTGTTGAAGCCAGTCCGCACGTCGCGCGGTTCGCACGGGTACGGGAGCAGACGTATTTCTACAAGACCCTGGTCAAACGCCTCGTGCCTAGGAACGATAAGTAGCTGACTAGATAGGACTCATTGTCTGATGGAAGAACGTCTGTACTGTGTCAATCATCCCAAAATGGAGACCCGTTTGCGCTGCAATAAGTGCGGAGATCCGATCTGCATCAGGTGCGCCGTGCAAACGCCTGTCGGGTACCGCTGTAGGGCGTGCGTCAACGCGCAGCAGCGAACCTTCTACGCCGGGTTCAAGCGGCGCTACTACTTGATCGCTGCCGTCGTCGCGCTGCCGCTCTCGCTAATAGCAGGATGGATCATCCCTCGTCTGGGGTGGTACACGATCTTCCTTGGCCCGGTGGTCGGAGGGGGCATCGCGGAAGCGGCACGCTGGGCCATCGGCGGCAAGCGGGGCGAGTACACGTGGCTGGTGGTTTGTGCCAGTGTGGTGGCAGGCACGCTGCCGATGATGATGGTCTCACTTCTCTCCCTTCTAGGCTTGGTGGTTGGCGTCCCCGGCGTCCTGGCTGGCGGACTCCTGCAGCTCTTATGGCTGGGAGTCTATCTGCTCACAGCTGTGGGCGCGGCCTACGCCCGTCTGCGCACGGGGAGACGCGTGTAGGAGGTACCGTGCTGCTAGAGCTACGGATCCGAGATTTTGCGATTATCGACGCCCTGGACTTACGGTTCTGCCCGGGTCTCACCGTGCTGACCGGTGAGACTGGCGCGGGTAAGTCGATTATTGTCGACGCTGTGGAGCTGGTGCTTGGCGAATGGGCCGACAGCACGATTGTACGCACGGGAGCCGACCGCGGGCTTATCGAGGCGGTGTTTCGTCTGGAGCCCGATCAGCGAGCGAAGGTGAGCAGTGTGTTGGAGCGAGAGGGGCTTGAGGGGGACGATGCCGATCTTCTTCTCCTGGGGCGCGAGGTGCGGCTCAACAAGCGGAATATCTGTCGGGTGAACGGGCGGACAGTCACGCTGACGCTTCTGCGAGAGGTGACCGATGGGCTAGTTGATATCCACGGTCAGAGCGAGCATCTGTCGCTGCTCCGGGTCCCCGAACATCTGAATCTTCTAGATCGGTACGCAGAGCTTCAACCGCTGCGGAAAGCGGTCGGGCGCGTCGCGCGCCAGGTGGCGCAAGTGCGGAACGAGCTGAAGGAGCTGAGGCGTGATGAACGTGAGCTGGCGCACCGTGCCGACCTTCTGAAGTTCCAGATCGATGAGATCAGCTCAGCGAGCCTGGAGGCGGAAGAAGAGGAGCGACTGCGCGAGGAGAGGCCGCGGTTGGCCAACGCCGAGCGTCTGGCTGAATTGACGCGCGAGGCTCTGTTTGCCATCGAGGAGGGGGAGCCTCAGACTCCCTCGGCCTCGGATCTGCTGGGCGCGGCGTTACGCGCCCTCGATCAGGCAGCCCGAATCGACCCCTCCTTGCAGCCCTTGCTGAAGGATGCAGAGGGCATCGGCTTCCAGCTGGACGAGTTGACGAGGCAGATGCACGACTATCAGGCTCAGATCGAGTACAGTCCTCAGCGCCTTCAGGAGGTCGAGGAGCGGCTGGCTCTGATCGGTCGCCTGGAGCGGAAGTACGGCGAAACCGTCGAGGATGTGCTGGCGTATGCCGAGGAGGCCGAGCGCGAGCTGGATACCATCCAGCACAGCGACGAGCGCATTCTCGAGCTGGAGGCAGAGGAAGCTGATCTCCTGTCCACCTTCAGCTCTCGCGCTGTCGAGCTTTCGGAGCGCAGGCGAGACGCAGCCCAGGAGTTGGCACGGCGCGTCGAGCGCGAGTTGGCAGACCTCCATATGGACGGGGCACGCTTTGGCGCCAGGTTCACGCGGCGCCCGACGTCGGAAGGGGTTCCGCTACCGGATGCCACGTCGGGTCTCGCGTTTCAGGTGTCGAGCACGGGCGTGCAGATGACGGAGGCGTGGAGCGAGGGCGATCGCCTCCGGGTTGCGTTTGACGACTCGGGGATCGACCGCGTCGAGTTCCTGGTCTCGGCAAACCCGGGGGAGGCTTTGAAGCCGATGGCGAAGATCGCCTCGGGAGGGGAGACGTCGCGTCTTATGCTGGCCCTCAAGACGGTGCTCTCCCGCGTGGATGAGACCCGAACTTTGATCTTCGACGAGATCGATCAGGGCATCGGCGGCCGGGTAGGAGCCACGGTGGGCGAGAAGCTGTGGGGGCTGGCGGTGGGCGAGAACTCCACGGATCGCGAGCATCAGGTGCTCTGCGTCACCCACCTGCCGCAGCTGGCCGGTTTTGGAGATCAGCATCTGCGGGTGGAGAAGCAGGTCGAGCGAACGGATCGGGGAGAACGTACGGTGACACGCGTTCGAACGCTCGAAGGTGCGGGGCGGGTGCGGGAGCTGGCCCAGATGCTGGGCGGCGTCGGCGAGGCGGCCCGGCGGAGCGCGGAGGAGATCTTGGCCGACGTGGCGGCGCGCAAGGCCGGGGCGGGGGAAGAGGCAGGAGAGCAGGAGACCCCAGGAACGAAGGAGAAGAGAGAGTCGGTACACGTATGACGGTCCGGTATGATCGGGCACAGCTCCCGAGGCGAGCGCCGACTGCGGCGGCCGCTACAGATACTTTGAGCGCCACATCCACGATTCGAGCGCTGACGTGATCCCTCAGAAGCTATCCCTGACGAACTTCATGTGCTACCGCGAGGCGGTGGTGGATTTCTCCGGCATCCACCTGGCCTGTCTGGCTGGGGAAAACGGCGCCGGGAAATCGGCCTTGCTGGACGCTATGACCTGGGCCCTGTGGGGGCACTCGCGCCTGGGTGCCCGCGGCGATGATGATCTGATTCGCCTGGGCGAGGACAGCATGCGGGTCGAGTTCACCTTCCAGCTCGGCGACGACGCGTACCGCGTGCTCCGCCGGCGGGAGGCGGGCAAGCGGAGCCGTACGCTGCTCGACTTCCAGGTTCGGGACGAGGGCCGGTGGCGGACGCTGGTGGAAGGAGGCGTCCGAACCACGCAGCAGAGAATCGAGAACGTACTGCGGCTTGATCACGATACGTTCGTCAACTCCGCTTTCCTCCGCCAGGGTCATGCCGATGAGTTCACGGTGAAGACCGCAGCGGAGCGGAAGCGGGTGCTGAGTGATATCCTCGGCCTTGACCGCTGGTCGGTTTACGAGGAACGCGTCAAGAAACGTTTGAGAGCCATCGAGACGGAGGTCGAAGCGATCAGACTGCGGCTGGTCGAGATCGACGCCGAGCTAGATCGGCGTTCCGAGTACAAGGCGCAGCTCACTGCAGCGCAGGCAGCCGTGGATGAGCTGAGTGAGGCCCTGGACGAGGCTCAGGAGGCCTATCAGCAGATCGAGGCAGCGCGAACCGAACTGCGGCACGTCGAGATCCAGATCGCCGCTCAGGACGACCGCATAGAGCAGGCGGAAAAGGAACTGGCGGACCTAGCCGACGAGCGTTCTGATCGGGAAGAGCGGCTGCGGGAGGGTGAGCGGCTGCTGGCTCAAAGAGAGGAGATCGAGGACGGCTATCGGTCTTATCGAGAAGCGGTGGATCGCGAGCGGCAGTTGGGGGAGAAGCTAACGCAGTCGGTGGAGCTGGACGAGCGCCGCCGCGCCCTGCTCTCTGAGATTTCCGAGGCGCGACATCGACTGGAGGCGAACCGTGAGGTTCTTCTTCAGCGGATCGAGGAGCTTGAGGGACGGCTGCCCGGGGAGGAGCTCCTGGGAGAGCAAGACGAGGTCCAGGCCAGACTGGAGCATCTGGAGCGGCTGTCGGAAAGCCGCGAGGCGGCGAAGGAGGATCTGGGCCGGATCGCGGAGAAGCAAGCGGAGCTCCGTGCTCGAAACGACGGACTGCGCCGCGAGATGAAAGCGCTGCAGGAGCGGATTGAGATGTTGAGGCAAGCGGACGCTCACTGCCCGCTCTGCGAACAGCCGCTGACCCGGCAGGATCGGCTCGCATTGCTGGAGCAGATCGAAGGCGAGGGAAAGTCGAAGGGTGACGCTTATCGCGCCAACAAGACGATGGTCGAGGTGTTGGGTGAGCAGGCCTCGGCGCTGAGGGGCCAGATAAAGCAGAGTGACCGCGAGCTTCGAGACTTGCTGCCGCTGCAGAGACAGGCGGCGGCTCTAGTCGAGCGCATCGAACAGGGACGACAGGCCGCCGACGAACTGGAGGAAGTCCGGGAGGCTCTGGCAGAGCTGGAGGAACGCCTGGCCGAGGAGGATTACGCTCTCGAGAGTCGGGCTGGGTTGGAGCGTGTGTTGGAGGAGGCTGAAGAACTGGGTTACGACTCCGAGGCCCACGAGGAGGCACGACGGGCGGTCTCGGAGGGACAGGTCTTCGCCGAAAGAAAGGCACAGCTGGAGACGCTGCAGGAGAGAATGGAGGAAGAGCGGGCCGGGCTTGAACGGCTGGGCGAGACGGAAGAGCGGTGGCAGGCCGAGCTGGACGCCGCGCACGAGCGCCGCGCTGCTCTGCTTAAGGAGCGCCAGACCTTGGAGGAGAGGCTCGAGGGCGCTCGGGTGGTGGAGGAGGAGCTGCAGCAGATGCGAGCCCAGGAGGCCGAGGCCCGTCAGAAGCTCGGGGCAGCCCAGCAGCGCCTGGCCGCCTGTGAAGCCCTGGAGCAGCAACGGGCGGATAAAGTGGAGCGGAAGAAGAAGCTGGCAGAGAAGGAAGCTGTCTACGAGGTGCTGAAGACAGCCTTCGGGGTGCGCGGGGTGCCGGCGATGATCATTGAGGCGGCGGTGCCTGAGATTGAGACAGAGGCGAACCGGCTGTTATCGCGGATGACGAACGGCCGTATGCACGTGCGGTTCGATACGCAGCGCGAGACGAAGGCAGGCGAGGTGCGGGAGGCGCTG
>Ga0207797_1000116_pt1 | contig 55833 bp, 56 predicted proteins | sample PRCRCaboRojoPR_6_FD_187275 | JGI IMG/M metagenome (GOLD analysis project Ga0207797, IMG submission 187275) | Marine sediment microbial community from Cabo Rojo, Puerto Rico - PR CR 10% Liquid 1 (SPAdes) | ecosystem: Environmental > Aquatic > Marine > Coastal > Sediment | place: Cabo Rojo, Puerto...
GGCCGATGACGCCGAGAGGGCCGCGAGGTGGATAAAGCGCTACATGGGAGAGGAGTACTACCCGCGCGAGATACTGGGCCGCAGATGGACCCCGGCCGAGCTCTCCTCGCTGATACTGCGCAAGCTGCGGGAGGAGTGCGGCAGTCACAGCGGCCCCGTCGAGGATGCGGTGATAACGGTCCCCGCCTACTTCGACGAGGTACGTCGCAAGGCCACCATGGATGCGGGGAAGATGGCGGGCCTCAACGTGTTGGCCATAATCAACGAGCCCACGGCCGCCGCCCTGTACTACGCAACCGAGCACGACGTATCGGGCCGGATACTGGTGTTCGATCTGGGCGGCGGGACTTTCGACGTCACCGTAATGGATGTCCGCGGCCGCCAGGTGGACATAGTCTGCTCCAAAGGAGACCACCAGCTGGGGGGATACGACTTCGACCGTGCCCTGCTGGGCATCTTCGAGGACATCTACCGGGAGGAGACCGGAGAGGATCTTCTGGCCAGGGAGGAGGACAGGGCCAGGTTCATGCTGGAGGCGGAGACGCTGAAGAAGACCCTCTCCCGCAGGCCCCAGGGACGGGTGATACTGGCCGGCGATGCCGGCACGGCCAGGGCCAGGGTATCCAGAGAGCGATTCGAGGAGGCGATCTCGCCCCTGATCGCGAGAGTAGAGATGCTGGTGGAGGACGTTCTCGACGAGGCGGAGATGGAGCCGGAGGACGTCTCGCAGGTGCTGCTGGTAGGAGGCAGCACCAGGATTCCCCTGGTCAGCGGGCGTCTGGAGCGGATGTTCGGACAGTCCCCCAGGACCGCCGTGAACGTGGACGAGTGCGTAGCCATGGGGGCCGCCATTCACGCCGGTCTGCGGATGATGGAGAAGGAGCCGTCGAAGGTGTCCGAGAGCGTGAAGGCAGGGCTGGGGGACATCAGGCTCAGGGAGGTGTGCGGCCACTGCTACGGCACGATAGTGGCCTCTCTGGACGAGGAGACCGGGCGGCAGAGGCTGGCCAACGACGTACTGATCGAGAAGAACACTCCCCTTCCTTGTAGCGTGTCAAGGACATACTATACGGCAGCCAAGGGGCAGACAGCAGTGGAGGCAAAGGTGACGCAACACGCTACTGAGACCGACGATGCCGACCTGGTGAACCTGGTCGCCGTTGGCAGGCTGGAGCTTCCCCCCGGGCGGGACCCGGGCAAGCGGGTAAGGGTAACCTACAGCTACGACAGCAACCAGCGGATGCACTGCGTGTTCGAGGACGTGGAGACGGGGAGGACGCTGGAGCTGGACATTGATACCCAGGCCGGGTCCATGTCGGCCGACGAGGTGGAGCGCAGGCGGTCGGGCCTGCGGGTCTTCACCGTAGAGTAGCATGCCGGCGCTGATCCTGCTGCAGACCGACACCTGCTGTGGCGTAGTGGTGGTTCTGGGAATACTGTTCGTGATCCTGGCCATCATCGGCGCCATGGTGGAGGCCAGGGAGAAGAGGGAGAAGGGTCAGAAGGGCGTTACCCGCGTCAATCCGGACAGACCTCCCGCCGCCAGCGTGGGGTTTCGGGTTCACGCCGACCTGGCCGAGCGGGAGATAGCCGACCGCACGATGGACTGCCTGGTGGTTCAGATGCAGGGGGCCATCAACGCCCCCATGGACAACTGTCCCGTTCTCTTCACCCTGACCCTTACCGACGTCACCCGGGAGGACGAGCCCCTGCCGGTGCTCACCTCCATACCGCAGCTGCAGTTCCGGGACAGCGTGGCCTTCTTCTGGTCCAAGGTGGAGACGCTGCCGCACAGCGCTTCGCTGATACAGAGCTGGGTGGAGCTGATGGCCATTCCCCTGGAGGCCCTGACCTTTCCAGCCAGAGGCCTTCGAAGGCTGCGTTTCGAGCTCAAGGTAAGCGCTCCGCTGGCGGCTGCCGCCGAGCTGGTCTCCGATACGGTGGACATCCGCTACGAGAACCGGGAGCCGGGTTATATAGACGCCAGAAGGGCGCGTCTGAACGCGGGAGAGCTGGCGGTGCGCCTGGCGGTGATGGTCAGCGCCGTGGACGGAGAGCTGGAGGAGTCCGAGGGGGAGGTCATACGCCACTGGATAGACAAGAGGATCACGGCGGAGCCCGAGGCGGGCAGGGATGAGGCCAGGAAGACCCTCAGCAGGGCCATCTTCACCGCCGAGAGGGTGGCGGAGAGCGCCAACCCGGAGGACCTGGAGGGTGTCAGCAGGGACATGGTGAGAAACGCCCCCATAGGCGGAGCCTCCAAGGGCGACCTCTACGACATGCTGGAGCTGTGCATGGAGGTGGCCAGCGCCGACGGCAAGGCCACCGAAGAGGAGCTGGCGCTGATGGACGCCCTGGCAGAGGAGCTGGACGTGGACCGGAAGAGGTTCCGCTCCATGAGCGAGAAGCTTCTCCCGGTGGGCATGCACGAGAGTGCGGACACCGATCAGATCCTGGGGGTGGACCCCTCCTGGACGGTACGGGAGAAGAAGCGCCACCTGCGCAAGCTCTATCGCAAGTGGAATGCCATGGCCACCCATTCCGATCCCGGGCGCCGCCAGCAGGCGGGCGACATGCTGGAGCTCATCTCCCGGGAACGGAGCCGGCTGGACCGGGAAGAGGAATGACCGGCAGCGGCGGGCTGGCCGAGAGGGTCCGTTACGGATGGGACCGGGTGGAAGCCTACGGTCTCTCTCCGCAGCCCGAGGAGGCCGTCAGCCGGCGTCTGGAGATCAGACGCCGCAATCTGGCCGCCGCGGTAATAGTTACCCCGGAGCTGTTTCCCCGGGTATGGGAGGTGCTGGACAGGGTTCTGAGCCGCGTGTCTCCGGGCAGCGGCATAGAGTCCTACATCTTCAGCAGTCCCGCTCTCCAGGCCTACAGCTACGGGATGCTGGAGGGCGGTGTCCTGTCCCTGGGGCTGGGGTCGGCACTGGTGGAACGGCTGGACTCGGACGAGCTGGCCTTCGCCGTGGGCCATGAGCTGGGCCACTGCCTTCTTGGCCACGACGCATATCCGCCGCCCGGGGAGGCGCCCACTCCCCTGGAGAGGCTGAACCGCCTTGCCCTGATAAGGGCCAGGGAGATATCGGCTGACAGGGTGGGTCTGGTGGCCTGCCGCTCCGCGACCGGCGCCTTCCGCGCCATGTTGAAGCTGGCCACAGGGCTCTCCGACAGCCACATCCGGTTCGATGTGGCCACCTACCTCGATCAGTCTCGCAAGCTCAGAAGGCTTGGAGCATCCGCTTCCGCCGCTCTCTCCACCCATCCGGACTTCACCGCCCGGGTGCGATGCCTGCTGGCGTTCGAGATGAGTCAGCTCTACTACGATGCATCGGGACGGGCCGGACGGGCCGCCTACTCCCGGGAGGAGCTGGAGAACAAGGTCGCCGCCGAGCTGCGGGCTTCGGAGGGGCCGGTTACGGAGCTGCTGAACCGCCAGACCTCCAGGGAGGCCCTGCTGTGGACGACCCTGGCCATCATGCTGGCCGACGGAAACCTCTCCAGGGCGGAGCAGGCGTTTATGGAGCACCGTTTCGGATCCGCGGACGCGAAGCGGGTGATGGAGTTCGCCAGGGAGGCCACGGCTGCCGACATGGAGGGGAGGCTGGAGAGATCAATGCGTGAGGCCGGTCGGCTGGCTCCGTCTCACCGGACCGCTCTCTTGGAGGAGCTGAGGAGCATGGCCCCCCGGTCGGAGGGTGCCGAGAACAGGGTCAGGCGGATACTCCAGCGGCTGGAGGGCGTTCTGGACCCGTCGCCGGGGGAGGCGTAGGTATGCAGAAGGCGGACCCGCAGTACACCGAGGAGTACCGGGTGGAGTCCTACGACGTGGACCTGGCAGGGCGCATGAGGCCGCACGCGGTCCTCTCCCGCCTGCTCAACACGGCCTGGAACCACACCCGCGGCACGCAGGCGGGGTATGCGAGCCTCCAGGAACTGGGGCTCCTCTGGGTTCTGATCGGCATCCGGATGGAGGTCCGCAGGCTCCCGGAGTGGGGCGATGGCGTGCGGCTGTGCACATGGGGGCGGCAGGTGGGCAGGCTTTACGCCATGCGGGACTTCACCCTGGGCCCCGAGTCCGGCGGGGCCGACGTCAGGGCCAGCTCCAGCTGGATGGTGCTGGACGCCGAGAGCGGCCGTCCCCGGCGCCTGGAGAGTCTGATGGACGGTTTCCCCTGGCTGCCCGGCAGGAGGGCCCTGGAGTCGGACCCGGAGAAGCTCCCGGATCTGGCCGACGGGGGGCGAATGGCCGTGTTCCCCGTCCTCTTCTCCGACATAGACGTCAACGGACATGTCAACTCGGCCTGCTACCTTCGCTGGATGGTGGACGCCCATCAGCATGACTTCCTGAAGGCCGTAGAGCCCCGTGTCATAGAGCTCAGCTTCCTTGCCGAGGCCCTGCCCGATGACCATGTGGAAGTCTTCTCCGGAGACGGGGAAGGACCTGAACTCTGCGCAGTCAGGCGGGCGTCCGACGGCGCCGACCTGTGCCGTGGCCGCATCTCCTGGCGTAAGAGCGGACCGGCGGGGAGCGTAGGGCCGGACATGGACGCGGTGGGATGAAGGCCGGCCACCGGGGAAGGGTCCCGGCTTCGAATGGGGCTCCTGAGGCGGAGAACGCAATAGGCCTTCTCAACGAGAGGCCGCTGCACGCCTCCCTGAAGCTGTGGTACGCCCGGCCCGGTGACCGCTTCGAGGTGCCGGTGGAGGGGTACGTGGTGGACATCGTCCGGGACGGACGGCTGGTGGAGATCCAGACCGGCGGGTTCTCCGCCCTCCGCCCGAAGCTGAAGGCGCTGCTGGACGGGTACAGCGTCAGGTTGGTTCACCCCATACCCCTGGAGAAGTGGATCGTGAAGCTCCCCCGGGACGGCAGCGGCGCGCCCTCCCGGCGCAAGTCCCCCAAACGGGGGAGGGTGGAGGAGGTCTTCACCGAGCTGGTGAGCCTGTCCCGCCTGCTGGCCAGGCCGGGCTTCTCTCTGGAGGTCCTCCTTACACGAGAGGAGGAGGTCAGGAGCTACGACGGAAAGCGGGGATGGCGGCGCGGGGGCTGGGTGGTGGAGGAGCGCCGTCTGCTGGAGGTGGCGGAAAGCCATGTGTTCGGCGGCCCGTCGGACATTCTCTCACTCCTTCCCGACGGACTGCAGTCTCCATTCACCACCGCTGATCTGGCGGAGGCATCGGGATTCCGGCGGGCGCTGGCGCAGAAGATGGCCTACTGCCTGCACAGGTCCGGACTGGTGGACAGGATCGGAAAGAGCGGCAGGTCATGGCTTTACGAGCTGCAGAGCTGATCGGAGTCGTGTCTGCGGGAGCTGACCGATATGTGTAGTGATAGTTAAACACTAACCGAAGGGGCCCGTTTCTGAGGTACCGGTCGAGGAGAGACTGCCCGTGAGGCCCGGTGGCGAGAGCCTCCGGGAGCGGGTTGCCCGGGCGGTGTCCGAGAGGGTAGAGGTGGTGGACTACGATCCCCGGTGGCCTTCGATGTTCGCGGGGGAGAAGGAGCATCTGACCCGCTGCCTGCCCTCCGACCTTGTCGGCAGGATAGAGCACTTCGGGAGCACGGCGGTGCCCGGCCTGGCGGCCAAGCCCGTTATCGACATGCTGGTGGAGGTGGTGGACCTGGGGGAGACCCGACGGAGGATAGCGCCCCTTCTGGAGTCCCGGGGCTACGACTACTTCTGGCGTCCCACCTCCGGCGACAGCACTCCCCCGTTTTACGCCTGGTTCATCAAACGCGACGAGTCGGGTGCCAGGACCCACCACATACACATGGTGGAAAGCCATTTCGAGCACTGGAACGGACTGCTGTTCCGCGACTGGCTCAGAGACCACCCCGAGGATGCGGCGAGGTACGGCCGGCTGAAGAGGGAGCTGGCCGGACGCTACGGCAACGACCGCGTGGCCTATACCCGGGCCAAAGGTGCGTTCATCTCGAAGATCATGAAGAGGACGGGAGGCGGCGGAAAGCGATGTTGAAGCTGGGGACTGTACGCAAGCTGGGCTGGAGGAAGTGGGCGAGACGGAGGCTGGACGTGCCCGCGGCCTACGCCGCCGACATGCTCCTCCCGAAGAGGGAGGACAGGAAGAAGCTGGTGATCTTCGCCCAGGGGCGCACCGGAAGCACGCTGCTGGAGAAGCTGCTGTGCTCCACCGGTCACTTCCGCGAGAGCGGCGAGCTGCTTAGCTCATCCTTCGGCGAGATACGCTACCCGCTGCGTTTCGTCAGGGGCATGGCCAGGATGGGGCCGGGCAGCTTCGTCTTCCATCTCAAGGTCTACCAGCTCACCAGGGACCGGAGCCGGCCCGTGGACCCCGCGGGCTTTCTGAAGGCGCTGCAGGCCGACGGCTGGAAGTTCGTCCATCTGATGCGCCGCAACAGGCTGAGGCACGCGTTCTCAAACCTCCTTCTGGAGTACAGGGGCCACCCCCAGAAGCTCACCGACCACGAGGAGAGGCCGAAGCTGGTGGTGGACTGCAGCGACCTGGAGAGGATAGTGGACGAGCGCTTCCGTTTCGCCGAGGACGAGCGGCGGGCCCTGGAGGGGATACCCCATCACCGGGTGGTCTACGAGGACGACCTGGAGGATTCCGGCCGGCACCAGGAGACGGTGGACGGCATACTGGAGATGATGGCCCTGGAGACCCGCCCGGTGAGTACCGGGCTGAGGAGGATAAACGTCTACAGGCTGGAGGAGCTGGTGGAGAACTGGAACGATGTCCGGCAGCTGCTCCGCAGGCGCGGATGGGAGCGTTTCCTGGACGGTTCGGAAGGATGAGTACGGTCTTCCGGGAGATAGCGGAAGGGGACGTCCCGGACCTGTTCCGGGTGCGGGTCTCCACCAGGGAGAACGCGCTGTCGAAGGAGGATCTGCGACGGCTGGGAATCACCCCGGAGACCGTTCGGGAGATGATGCGGACCTCCCATCGGGGCTGGCTGTGCGAGGCGGACGGCGCGGTTGTGGGTTTCGCCATGGGCAACGGCCGAACGGGGGAGATGTGGGTGATAGCCCTGCTTCCGGAGGCGGAGGGAAGGGGCATAGGCACGGAGCTGATGGACAGGGTCGAGGGCTGGCTCTGGTCGCTGGGATGGAGGGAGATCTGGCTGACCACCGACACCGACACCTCACTGAGGGCATACGGCTTCTACCGGGCCAGGGGGTGGGAGGACTGGAAGGTGGAGAACGGCGATCTCTTCATGAGAAGGGTCAATCCGTCAAGAGGAGACGACGGGGAAAGCGTTTAGTGTCAAGTAATAACTATACATTGAATCCTCATCTGGCGTCCGGGTGTGGAGTGTGAAGGGGCGCACCGCCGGCAATCCCATCCTGCCCGGCATCGGCCTCTGCGACCCCCACGTCCGGGTGTTCGACGGCCGGGCCTGGCTGTACGCCACCCATGACAGTTCCCCGAAGAGCACGGGATACGTCATGGAGGACTGGTGGGTCTGGTCGTCGGCCGACCTCGTGGAATGGAGGCACGAGTGCACGCTGGGTCCGGAGCGGACCTACATCGGGCCCGGCTTCCGGTCCTGCTGGGCCACTGACGCCGCCGAGCGAGGCGGCAGCTACTACTGGTACCTCTCGGAGGGCAACAGGCGGACGGCGGTGGTAACCGGGCCCACGCCGGCGGGGCCCTGGCGCGACCCGCTGGGCCGGCCGCTGCTGGGCAGCGACCTGGTGCCCGTGGGGGCCTACGATCCCGGGGTCTTCACAGACACGGACGGAGAGTCCTACGTGGTGTTCGGCGTCTGGGACTTCTACATCGCCAGGCTGGCCGAAGACATGGTCTCCCTGGCGGAGAGCCCGCGCAGGATGGAGATCATCGACCCGGAGGGCCCGTACGGAGCAGGGCGTACCGACGACAAGCCCTACATGCACCGGCGCGGCGGTGTATACTACCTGTCGTGGGGATGCTACTACGGAATGGCCGAGGACGTCTACGGCCCGTACCGCTGCCGGGGGTCTTTCCTGCGCAGAGAGCTGGTGGATCCCGCCCTCCGCTACGGAAGCCGTCCGGTAACCCTGGACAGGCACGGGTCGTTCTTTCGCTGGAAGGGCGGATGGTACTTCATCTGCAACGACATGAGCAGGAGCGGAACGCCCTACTTCCGGGATTCGTCCATCTGTCGGGTCGAGTACGGCCCGGACGGCGAGATACTGCCGGTGCGGCTGTCTGCGGAAGGGGCTGAGCTGGATTGAGAGCCTGGATAAGGTGGATGCTCCTGGCCGCCGGGACCGCTTCCGTTGCCCTGGGGGTGGTGGGAATAGTGGTTCCCCTGCTGCCCACCACGCCGCTGCTGCTTCTGGCCGCCTTCTGCTACGCCCGAAGCTCGGAGAGGTTCTACCGCTGGCTCATGGACAGCCCCTGCCTGGGCGGCTACATAAGGGACTACAGGGCCGGCCGGGGCATACCCCTGCTGCAGAAGGTGCTGACCATCGCCGCGCTGTGGATCACCGTAACGGCCACCGCCTGGCTGGCCGTATCCGCCCTGTGGCTGAGGCTGGCGCTGCTGGCGGTGGCGGTGGGGGTGACCGTCCACCTGCTGTGGATACCCACCTCCAGGCCCGGCGGGGAGGCCGCGGAGACCGGAGACACCCGCCCGGCAGAGGAGCAGTAGGCTGAGACGGCTCAGGAAACGAAAGGGAAGTGATGCTTAAGACGGGAACCGCCGCCCACCGAAGAGCAATGGCATGGAGACTGATTCTCTACGGAGCGCTGATCCTCGCCCCTCTCTCCATGACCGCCGCCACCGGCGGGTTCGCCGACCAGGGGACCTGGAGGGTGGCGGGACGGGCGGCGGCCCTGATTGCCTTCCCCATGCTGATGCTGCAGCCGGTTCTCTCCGCCCGCTTCCACTGGATAGAGCGACCGGTCGGCCTGGACAGGCTCCTGGTCTTCCACAGGGCCACCGGCACCACGGCCCTGTTCCTGGCCCTGATGCATCCGGTCTTTCTGAGCCTCTCGTTCTGGGGCTGGGGACTGATCACCGGCATGGATCTCCCGTGGCAGCTCATGGTGGGCAAGGCGGCCCTGTTGGTGCTCCTGGTATACGCGGCCGGCGCCCTGTTCCACGGCCTTCTGCGGGTCCCCTTCCAGTGGTGGCTGAGGGCCCACAACGCCTTCGCCCCGGTGATACTGGCCGGGGCCTTCGTCCACAGCTGGGCCATGGACATCGAAGCGGCCCCCGTGCTCATGCGGGTCCTGTGGCTGGGTCTGCTGTCCGCCGGCATCTTCTCCTACCTGCATCTCACCGTCTTCCAGCGGCTGCGTGCCAGACGGAGGGCGCTGGCGGTAACGGACGTCACCAGGATCGCAGACAGGGTCTGGGGCCTGCGGATGGAGCCGCGGTCCGGCTCCGCTCCCTTCCAGCACCTGCCGGGCCAGTTCATGTTCGTCACCCTCCTGCGGGGCAGGGGGCTGCCGGCGGAGGAGCATCCCTTCACCATCGCCTCCCCGCCAGACGCCGGCGGGGCCCTGGAGATCGCGCCCAAAGAGCTGGGGGACTACACCTCCACGGTGGGGGAGACCAGGCCCGGCGACCGGGCCGCCGTCATGGGCCCCTACGGGAGGTTCTCCTTTCTTCTGCGGCCGGAGCGGAAGCGGCTGGTCATGGTGGCCGGCGGCATAGGCATAACCCCGATCATGAGCATGCTCCGGTACATGCGCGACCGGGAGGAGGACCGGGAGGTCCTTCTTCTGTACGGGAACAGGACCCCGTCTGACATCGCCTTCGCGGAAGAGCTGGCGGGCATGGCCGACGGCGACGGCCCTCCGGCTCTGAAGGTGGTGCACGTCCTCTCGGCCGCGCCGGAGGACTGGCAGGGCGAGCGCGGCTACATCGACGGGGAGCTGCTGCGCAGGCACGGGGGGGACACCGGCGACACGGGCTTCTACGTCTGCGGCCCCCCAGTCATGATGGCCAAGGTCATCCGGGCCCTGCGTGACATGGGGGTCCCTGCTGGGCGGATACACTCCGAGCGGTTCTCGCTGTAGGGCGGTGGAGATGAGATACCACCACATCGGGATACCCACCCGGCGGCAGATGCCGGGGGAGGTGCATCTGGAGCACCTTCGCCTCTACTGCACCGACCACGAGAGCAACCCTTTCGGCATACAGTGGATGCGGTTCGACGAGGACTGCCCTCTGCCGGAGCTGGTGAGGACCGTTCCCCACGTGGCCTTCGAGGTGGACGACCTGGAGGCGGCGCTTTCGGGCCGGGAGGTCATCATCGAGCCCAACAGCCCCTACCCGGGTGTACGGGTGGCCTTCATCGTCTGCGGGGGGGCGCCGGTGGAGCTTCTGGAGATATCGGACCGGTCGGACGACAGTGGAAGGGCATGAGAGTATTGGAGTGGAGGCATGGGCCCGGACTGTGACGGCGTTCGTTACGGCGGGTCTGAACGATGTTCCTGCGGCTTCGTCAATTGAGTACTATACACTAGACGGAAATGATCCGATGCCGTGTTCATCTCACAGCATATTCCTGATGGGTGAGGGTTAGAATGCACTGCCCTCCCGCTGCGGTCTACCTGCTGCTGTTGGCAGCGGGCACCGCGGCGGCAGTTCCGGCGGGCTGGAAGCCGGAGGACGAGGTCCTGCTGCTCCCCAGGGCGCTGGTGGGCTGGCAGCACCCCCGGGGGCTGACGCTCTCGCTGGGGGTCTCCATCAACTGGCAGCGGGCGGGCGGCGGCTTCCACGGGCCGCTGCTGCAGCTGGACCTCGGCCAGCACGCCCAGGGCCTGTCCGCCGGCTGGAGGCAGGGGGTTCACATGGGCGCCCCGGTGCTGTCCTGGGGCGCGGCTCTGAGTCTGGCCAGGTCCTGCGACAGCCGGTTCTGGGACGGTCTGGGGGAGGCCGGTGAGGACCATCCGTATGTGGAGCCCGGCGCCTGGCTGGCCGGACCGGTGATCATGTTCGAGGCCCTGATCGTTGAAGTCAGGGGAGGTGTCCTCAGGCACCTGAGCGGACCCCGGGCTGACGATAAGTGGGTCTGGACCATGGGCCTGGGAGTGGGGCTGTAGGAAGGCGGGGCGACGAAGGCCGCCCCGCATGACCCAGCCGTCCCGTAATCAGGGGCTTACTATCACGCAGCTCTCAAGGCCCACGTTGCCGAACGACTCGCCCGCCACGGTGCCCCTGATCCGCACACCCGCCCTGTCGGCCACCATCAGAGACTCGGTCTCCTCGGGGATGGGCTCGGCCATCTCGCAGCCCACGTACTTGGTGTAGGTGTCCTCGGGATGGGCCAGGTCCACCCGGATGGTTGTGCCGTAATCGGTGGTGGAAGTGGTGGTTGAGTGGTAGTAGCCCTCCACGGTAACCTCGCGGCCCACCCAGGCGGTGTAGAGCTCGGCCAGCTGGCCCGCCGGTATGGGGGTGACCCCGTCGTAGACGTAGGGACTGGTCTCCACGGTGAGAAGCTCATCCGGAGGCTCGGCCAGCTCGGCGCCGGTGACCTCCAGGTCTCCGGTCCAGGAGAGTAGTCCCGTGCCCCTGGCGGCCACCAGGTCGGTGCCGGCAACCGTGACGTTGGGCGGCTCTTCGAAGATCACCGTCACCAGCTCCTCCTCGGACTCCGGTGAGTCCCTGAGCGCAATCTCCCCCTCCAGGACGGTGCTGTCGCCGTAGAAGATGTATGGGTATCCGGCTACGGTGACCTCCATGCTGTCCCAGGCGAAGTAGGCCTCCTTGAGGGCCCAGGCCTGCACCGGGGTCTCCGCGGTGACCTGGCCTGGGTCCAGCGTTCCCTCGGGATAGAGGACCACTTCCTCCACCTCGACGGCCTCTTCCTCACCGGTGGTCTCCGCGGTCTCTTCGGCAGTCTCCCCGCCCTCTCCGGCATCCCCGGCGGTATCCGCCGGCTCTCCGTCGCCGCAGCCTGCGGCCAGCGCCACCGCCAGCAGCGCCGCAACGCCCGACATTGCCAGTATGCGCATCCCATCCCTCCTCTGTGATGTGAGTCCGACCCCCGAATATGCCCAACTCCTTTCCGGACGCAATCTTGTCCGGCGGCGCAGTCAGTAGCCCTCTGCCCAGCGGAAGACCCTCAACGGGCGGCGGAAGAACCCGCACTCCCGAACCGTCCAGTAACCGGCACCGTCGAACCAGGACTGCAGCAGAAGGTCATCGGAGTCGAAGACCCCCCTTGCGCCCAGGTCCCGTGCGAACACCGACACCTGTTCGCCGAAGTGGACGATGTCCCCCGGCATCAGCCCCCCGGGCCCCACCGGCAGGGAGTCCCCCTCCGGGCCCCGGAAGATGGCGGGCGAGAGGCTGTCCGGGAGCAGGGGGTCAGGGAAGAGGGGCTCCAGGTAGCGGTCCAGCCCCCCGGGGCCCAGGTACTCCACTTCCCTGCCCATGCGGCGTCTGCCGTAGACGGCCAGCCCCGCGCAGTCGCAGCCCAGCCGGGAGTCGGCCTGGTGGCTGCCCCCCGGCGTGAGCCTGGGTGCCATCAGGAAGGGTGTTCCCAGCATCTCCTCCAGATAGCCCAGGTAGTCGTCGCCTCCCCGGACCGCCACCTGGACCACCGTGCCCGGGAAAAGGACTTGGGGGGGCTCGGCGGTTCTGAGCGTGCCGCCTGCGGCGGGGGCCCCCGCCGCCAGATAGCTGGTACCTGCCGGGGGAGAGATGCTGACGGAGTACGCGTCCCCAGCCAGGGCCCGAATCGAGTAGGCCAGCGTATCCACACCCAGTCCCAGGGGCCGGCCTCCGGGACGCAGGTTCCCGTAGTGTCCCGGCAGGGGAGCCAGGAGGTACCAGTCCACCGGCGCGGCCGCCTCTGCCCTCAGGGTGTCCCCTTCGGGGATGAGAACGCATCCGCTCTCCGCCGGAGGGTACGTAGACACGCCGTTCACCAGGGCCGGCGCGGCGGCCAGGAGGAGGAACGTGATCAAGGGGCCGCTTCCGGTTTCCCCTCCCTGGCTCCCAGCAGCACCAGCTCGGAGATGCACAGGTCCTCGAAGGCCTCGCCGGGATGGACGTCCAGGATCTCGATGCGCAGGGCGCGGACCGGAAGGGGGTCGCCCACGTCAAGCAGCAGCTGGAACGGCCCCAGCCGGTGGGGGTCGTAGGCCTCCTCCAGAGGGTCGGCCAGGCTGACGGTGCGGTAGTCCTCTTCGCCGTCGCGGAACACCAGTGCGCACATTACCTCGGCGGCCCGGGCGTTCTCCCGCAGCGTAGAAGGGGTTCTGCGGTAGCCGTTGACTATTCCCGCGCAGGCCAGCCGGAAGTCCTCCGGCAGCTCCACCACGATGCCCTGTCCCCTGCCCGGACCCGGACCGCCCTCGGCCCAGGCTGTGGAGGGGTCGCCGTCCAGGAGGTTTCGGGGACCGTAGTCGAAGTCCCCCTGGTCATCGAGGATGGAGGATACGCGGATGGCCTCTATATCCGGCGAACGGAGAACATGCGAATCCACAAACCGCCGCAGCAGAAGGGAGTCCGCCCGCCAGAAGAGCTCCAGGGGCGGGGCCGTCGACATGTCGAACCGGCTCTCCTCGGCAGTCCACAGCCCCTCCCCGGCCCATCCGCCGGGTCCGCGGACCGAGTCCACCTCGCAGCCGAGCCGGAGAACGGGTCTCATGTCCACGCGGCAGCTGAAGCTGTCGGCCACGCCGCTGCCCCAGCCGCCCGCCGGAGCCAGCGTCCAGCGGAAGTGGCGGGCCGACCATGAGGGAAAGAAGCTCTTGGTGGTGGCGAAGTCCTCGTAGTAGGGAGGCATGGTCACCCTGGCGGTGATCGTGATGGTCTCCGCGGAGTCGAAGGCCAGGGCGGTGGTGTGCCAGGTGGTGCGTCCCGGAACGGTCCAGCCCTCCGGATGCGGGATGGAGTCCTCGGTGACGACGGTCTCCACCGGAAGCCGGCTCCCGCCTTCCAGAAGGACTACCGTGGTCCGCCGGGCCTGCGGAAGGTCGTAGCCCTTCAGCGACTCTATGGGAAGCGCGTAATCGACCTCTACCGGACCTCCCGTGTTCTCCAGCCGGTACACGGCCTCCGCCTCCACCAGGCTGTCCCCCACTGTGATCGACAGCTCCTCGGAGACCAGCCGCACCTGCTGCGACCGGCCCAGCCGCGGGCTGCCGGTGCCCAGGCCGCTGGTCCAGTCCACCGGTCCTCCGTTGGCAAGGGCCGCCGCGGGAAGAAGCGCGGCCGCCGCGGTGATCCATCGGAGCATCTGCCACCTCCAGTCTCGGTTCACCTGCACTTAGGCCCTACAGGCCGTCCAGGGCCCTGCGCGAGGCCTCGAAGGTCGGGTCCAAATCCAGGGTCTCCTGCAGATAACGCCGGGCGGAGGCGGTGTCACCCTCCTCCAGGGCCAGCATCCCCAGGTTGTGGAGCGCCAGGGGATCGGAGGGATCGATTGCGGCGGCCTCCCGCCAGCGGCTGCGGGCCAGGTCCGGCCTTCCGGCCATCCAGGCCGCGGTACCGGCGTTGATCATCAGGGGCGCGTTCCTGCGGCCCCCGGCCAGGGAGCTCTCGGCGGCGGCCCAGGCCAACTCGGGGTCTCCGGCGGGAACCAGGGCCTCCAGCGCCAGGGGCCACAGCTCCTCGGCGTCGGGGAAGGTCCGGGCATGGCGGCGGGCGGCCTCGAACGCCGTCCGGCCCCGGCCGCAGTCCCGGGCGGCCAGCACCATCTGCAGCCACACGGTCTCCAGGTCCGGCCGGATTTCCGCCGCCTCCGCTGCGGCCCCCAGAGCCTCCTCCGGCCTTCCCTGCATCCGCAGGACCTCGGAGAGCTGGGCCAGGTGCCTGCCGTTGCCCGAGCTCTCGAAAGCCCTGCGCAGAAGGCTCTCCGCGCGGCGGAGCCTCCCCAGGCCGCGCATGTGTATGGCCAGCTCCTCCAGGCCCTCGGCGTCACCTTCGCCCTCCACCACCCGGGCGTAGCGGCGCAGGCTGAGGTCCGGGTCCAGGAAGGTGCCCGTCCGGGGGCCCGCCAGCAGGGCCGCTCCCAGGGCGGCGGGGACCAGCCAGCGCTGCCGGCCGGCCGCGGGAAGCAGTCCCAGAAGCACCGGCGCCAGCATCACCGCTCCCAGGTCCCAGTCCACGGCGGCTCCCCTCTCCAGGGGGAAGACCGAGAAGGCCGCCAGCCACACCAGCAGGTTCAGAAGGAGGGGGGAGGACGGCCTCGATGATACCGAAGGGAGCACCAGCAGCAGGGAGGGGGCGGCGAAGACCACCAGCTGCAGCCGGGAAAGGGGGCCGGGGCTGAGAAGCTGCCGCAGGCCGGGTGCTCCGGCCGAGCCTCCGGTGAGGAGAAGCCAGGCGCCGGCGGCGGCCGCCGCCGCGGCGCAGATGGCCAGGCCCCCTCGGGAACGGTGGCGCAGAGAGACCAGGAAGGCGGCGGGAAGCAGCAGCAGGCCCAGCAGGTGCACGGCGGACGCCAGCAGCGCGCAGGCTGCCACGGAGACCGGCCGGGCCCTCCGGCGCAGCAGCCCGGTGAAAACGGCCATCAGGCCCAGCAGGAGGGCGTAGCTCTCCACGTAGCCGGCGAAGAAGACGGTCCAGGCCGGGGCCAGGGCCAGCACTGCCAAGGCCGCCCTCCTTCGGGGGCCCATGCCCCGAAGCAGCGCTCCCAGGCCGGCCAGGTAGAGGACGGCCCCCAGCACACCCGCCGCCCGGAAGGTGTCCTCCGGCTCCATCCCCGCCCGGTGGAGGGCCGAGTGGAACAGGGTGTCCAGGGGCTCGAAGCGGCCGCCGGCCTGCACGGATGCCCCCTCCTCCAGGTTCCGCAGCCGCAGGGCTCCGTCCCCCCACAGGTGGACCTCCGGGGGCGAAAGGAACGCCGCCGCGCACAGGAGCAGCAGCGCTGCCGCCAGGCCCAGGCGGAGGTCAAGGGCGGCCAGGGCTCCCACCGCCGCCAGGGAGGCGAGTACGGCCAGGGAGACCGGCAGGGAAGCTGCCGGGAGCCACCAGGCTCCGGAGGGAAGGAGCAGGGCGATGCATGCCGCGGGAACGGCCCATGGCAGGGCGCGGGATCTCATGTCCGTTTCCATGTTGCCACTATATTACCGCCGGGAGGGCCCTGAAAGACCGATCGGGCGGAGCCTCCGCGGCCACGGGATGTAACGTCGCCCCCGCCGGAGCGTCTATAGGACGAAAACGTCCGGGAACGTCAATCTGACAGGGAGGTAAGGCAGTGGAGGACGTGCTGATTCCCATAGTGGCCATACTGGTCACCATCGGCGGTCCGGTGGCCATAGCGATAGTAGTCCTGGCTCAGAGGCACGCGAACAAGCAGAAGAGGTACGAGATGATCCTGAGGGCCACGGAGGCCGGCAGGAGCCCGCAGGAGATCGAGGAGCTCCTGGGCACCGTGGACGGAGGCGGCTCCGGGGGCAACGCTCTGCTGAAGGCCGGCTGCATAGTAGCCGCCATCGGCCTGGGCGTGTTCTTCATAGGGCTTCTCAACGACGTGGCGCAGATGAGCCTGGGCGGAGGAGCTTTCGTGTTCGTCCTGGGCCTGGGCATGGTGGCGGCCTGGTACTTCGGCGACCGGAGGGAGGGACGGGACGCCAGTTGATAGAGAGCACAGCTCGACTGGAGCTGGTGAGGAGCGCCCGCAAGGGCGACAGGGGCGCCTTCTCCAGGCTGGTGGAGCTCTACGAGAGGCTGGTGTTCACCTTGATCGTGCGAGTAGTGAGAGACGAGGAGACGGCCAGAGACCTCTCCCAGGAGACCTTTCTGAAGGCCTACCGGAAGCTGAGGACACTGAGGAAACCCGAGGCCTTCGTCTCCTGGCTGTGCTCCGTGGCCCGACGGACGGCCCTGGACTACGTCCGCCGGTCCGGGGTGGAGATAACGGGAAAGGAGAACCTCATAGAGCTGGAGTCCGCCACCACCGACCCCGACCCCCTCGACGACACCGGGGACATACTGAGGGCCGGCATAGAGAGGCTCAGGCCCAGGGACCGCCAGCTGCTTACCCTGGCCTACTTCGAGGAGATGAGCCTGGCGGAGGTGGGCGAGGTGCTGGGGATACCGGAGCGCAATGTGAGGGTTTACGTGCACAGGGCCAGGAAGAGGCTTCGAGAGCAGCTGAGGGGGTATGAGGATGAGCTCCTGCGACAGATCGGATAGGGTGCTCGACTACGTCCTCGGCCTCATGGACGGCCGGGAGCGCGGGGAGTTCGAGGCCCACCTGGAAGGCTGCAGGCACTGCCGGGAGGAGCTGGAGCTGGAGAGGGCCATCGCCGCAGGCCTTCGGGTGATGGAGGACCCTCCTCCGGACCTGGCGGCGTCCGTAGGCCGCAGCCTGGTGACCATGGGACGGGGACGGTTCTCGTGGCGCAGCTTCGTCAGCGCCGGGGGCATGCTGGCCGCGGCGGTGATGCTGGTGCTGAACCTGGTGCGTTTCCTTCCCCCCAACGCCGACCGGCAGCTGGAGGCGGCCCTGAGGATACTTCAGAGGAACGCGGCGTCGGTGCAGGGCTCCGGCATCATACTGGCCACGCTGGGAGCCGGCACAGTGCTGGCCGGCCTGGCCGGGCTGCTGGCCTGGATGATACCAGAGGAGTAGAGGTCGGGAAGGGAGAGTCATGGACGACGGAGGAGTAGTTTTCCTGCACACCACGGACCTGGAGGCCACCCGGGAGTTCTACGAGGGGCGGATGGGAATGGAGGTCTGGCTGGAGCAGGCGGACTGCCTCCTGCTGCGCCGGGGCAACATGATACTGGGCTTCTGCAGCCGGGAGGACTCCGACTTCGGCGGGCTCCTCACCTTCGTCTACCCGGACAGGGCAGGGGTGGACGAAGCGTACTCCACTATGCGCGACATCGCCACCACCGAGCCGGAGGAGAACCGGCGCTACCGCATCTACCAGTTCTTCGGCACCGACCACGAGGGACGGCGACTGGAGTTCCAGGCCTTCCTGCATCCCACCGAGCCCTCCATCGCCGGGGCCGACCTCCTGGCCCGTCGGCGCAGCGTCCGGCAGTACAGCCGGGCTGCCGTAGAGGACAGGGTCCTGGATCGGCTGTTCGAGATGTGCAGATGGGCCCCCAGCTCCATGTGCAGGGAGAGCTACTACTACGTCCTGGTCCGCGACGGGGAGGCCCGGCGGAGGCTGGCCGCCGCAAGGGGCTCCTCCAGCGCCCCCATAGGCCGGGCCCCGCTGGCCGTGGCCGCCTGCTCCGACCCCTCCCTCACCGGATCGCCGGGGCAGGACGGGGCCATAGCCGCCTACCACCTTATGCTGGCCGCCCGGACCCTGGAGCTGGGCACCTGCTGGATAGGCCATCTGGACACCCCGGAGGTAAAGGAGATACTCGGGGTGCCGGAGGACCATCACGTGGCCACCGTGACCCCGCTGGGCTACCCGCGGGGGGGCTTCCCCGAGCCTTCCGACAGGAGGGATGCCGGGGAGCTGTTCCGGGAGCTGACCTGAGCCCCGGCGCACCTCGCAGCTGCTTGCTGGAACCGGTGTCGTCGGTTATGGTTTCCTACCAATTCGATAAGTAATGAGCCGGGCCGGTCCCCTTCCTTCAGCCACCGGCAGCCGGCCCCCACGCGAGTACCGGAGGAGATGCAGATGGCGGCAGGAGCAGGGCCCAGGGAGGCCTACAGGATCGCGGCCGACATGGAGAGGCAGGGGGAGGACCTCTACCGATCCCTGGCAGAGGAGGCCGAGGACGGCGCGGTGCGCGGGGTCTTCACCGAGCTGGCCGATGAGGAGGCCGAGCACCGGGAGCTGATGGAGCAGCTGGCCGGGAAGTACGAGGCGGTCACGCCTCCAGGGGGCTACGACCCCCAGCGGGCCATGGAGCTGCTGCGGGGATACCGCAGCGTCTTCGACGCCGACAGGCTGGGCATGGAGAGGGAGCGGGCGGTGTCGCCCGTGCGGGCGGTGGACTTCGCCATCCGCAGGGAGATGGACAGCATCATGTTCTACCACGAGGCCCGGGAGATGGTGTCCGCCATCTCCCGCAGCCATGTGGACCGGATCATCCGCGAGGAGCGGAAGCACTTCCGCCGCCTCTCCCGCATTCGGGCGGAGATGGAGGAGGAGCTCAGCCCCTGAGGGCCTGCTCTATCTCCCCGGCGTACATCCGGTGGTAGCCCTTCTCCGGGTAGCACTCCTCGATCCAGTCCTCCAGGAAGTTCCCCGGGTCCAGGTCCTGGATGTAGATCTTCCTGCAGACCAGTATCAGCTCCGCCTCCCGGAAAGAGACCGTGTCGTCGGTGGGCGAGAAGGGGGTGAGGCCGGTCTCGGCCGCCTTGTCCACGTCCCTGCCGGAATGGCTGCCGCAGTACTTCAGGGCCTCGCGGTGCTCCTCGCCGAAGAAGCTGAGGGTGAATCTGCCCGAGTCGTTGAGGAAACCGTAGGTGTAGCGCTGGGGCCGGACGAAGGCGAAGGCCACCTTCACGCTCCACAGCTCGCCCATGGTCCCCCAGCTGGCGGTCATGGTGTTGTAGGAAGCCTCCCGCCCTGCGGTGACCAGCATCCACCGGTCCGCTATCAGCCGGAACACGTTCTCCTCGATGTCCCTCACGTCGATGCTTTCGAATCTCTGCTCCAAGGCTATCCTCCGTTGCCGCTTAGTCCCTTGCCTTCGGCCAGTCCCTCAACCTTCGACACGTAGGCGGCCATGTCAAACTTCCGCTCCAGTCCCGCCGGGCTCATCCACCGGACCTTGCCCACCACCGGCCTCTCCTTCCAGGCCCGGTCGTGCTTGCCCAGGCACCACAGCGCCCCGGCGTAGCCGTTCGGGTCCCGGCCGTCCAGCTCCCACCGGTCGTTGAGCAGGATTATCCGGTCCAGGGCCTCCTGAGGGGACGGTGACCACTCGAGTATCTTCTTGCCCCAGTACATCCGCATGTAGTTGTGCATCCTTCCGGTGGTTGTCATCTCCTTCTGGGCCGCGTTCCAGTAGGGGTCCTCCGTCTCCGCCCCCTCCAGCTGCTGCAGGCTGTAGAGATGTTCCCTCCGGTCACCGGCGTGCTCCCGAAGTGTGGCCAGGGCCCAGTCCGGAAGGCATCCGATCCTCCGGAACGAGCCGTTGTGGAGGGTCATGTTCTGGGCCAGGCCGCGGCGGACCACCAGCTGCTCCATGAACGCCTCCGGTCCCGGGCCTTCCAGCTCCGATACCCGCAGGGCCACCTCCAGGGGAGAGATCTGCCCGAAGTGGAGGTAGGGGCTCAGGTGAGATGTGGTGTCCGCGGCGGGGTCGCGGGCGGTCTCATGGTAGTCGGGCAGCCGGCTGTGAACGAACTCCTCCAGTAGCGCGACCGCATGGCTGCGGCCTCCGCTCCAGAGTGGGGAGGGGGGGATCGACCTGTCGATGTCCAGGCCCTCCATGAGGGCATCGATCTCTTCGGTGCTCTCCGACTCCGGGCCGGCGCCCACGGACTCCCGGCGGGGCCCGACCTCCCCGGGCTCCTCCAGAAACGCGTCCAGCAGGCGCATGATCTTCGGCCGTATGGTCCGGGCCGCGTACTCCTCGTGGTCGCTGGCGGCGGAGGGCGGAACCACGCAGTCGGTCTCCACAGCCGCCAGGGGCACGTCCAGATTCGAAGCGGCCCGCCGCCTCCAGCGCCTGTGCAGCGGAAGGTAGCCCACGTCGGTGACCGCCGCGCAGGCGCCGAGCTCGCCGGCGAGACGCACGATGCCCTCCCAGGGGGCCTCGGAGCGTACAAGGAGACGTACTCCCCTGTCGGCCAGGTTCCTGGAAGTCTCGGCAATGCCCTCCAGCATGAACCTGTAGTGCCGGAGGTTGGCTCCGGGAAAGTCATCTGTGAGACCGAAGTAGGCGAAGACGGGCACGTCCCGGGAGTTGGCCGTGCGCACCGCCAGGTCCAGGGCGTGGTTGCATTCCGCCCTCTGGGCCCGCTGCATCCAGTAGATGACCGGGCCGGAGCCTGCCGGGTCGCCCGGGGAGAGCCGGTTTACGCGCTCGTCGTCGGCGGCAGTCAATCCAGGTCCCGCCCCTTGCCGGAGTCGCTGAGCACCCGCAGCCGGGGAGGGTAGGGCTCGAAGAAGCGCTGCCGCAGCAGGTACTCCTCGCCGAAGCGCACGGCCCAGGAGAGGATCACGGAGGTGCAGGCGCTGAGGGGGACCCTTCCCGAGCGGTACTCCTCCACCGTGTCCAGGAAGAAGGCCTTCTCCGTGCTCTGGAGGTCGCGCTTGAAGTAGCCCATGGCGTGCAGGAGGACGTCCACCGCCGCCGGACGGCGGGGCGGACGGGACAGGGCGCCGGAGAGCTCATCCCCGTAATCCCGCAGCAGAGGCTGAAGGGGCCCGCCGCCGCGGCTGCCCAGCATGGACCCCATCCGCCTCTGCGCCTCCCTGCTGCGGGACATCAGGAGCATCTTGCAGCCGGCGTGGAACTCCATGAGCGGACCCGAGCTTCCCCGGCTCCGACAGCGGCCTGCGGCCTCCCGGAAGGCGGCTCTGGTCCAGGCCGCGGTGAGGAAGGCCTCCCGGAGCCGGTGGTTGCGGAACCTGCCCTCGGTTATGTGGGGCACCTCCGGCCGCAGGTCGGTTGCGGTGCCTCCGAACAGCCCGGCGGCGGTCCCCTGCGGGCCCACCCTGCCCAGGGAGGGGTACACCTTGACCTGCTTCATGATCCCGCAGGAGGGCGACCGCGACTTCAGCAGGAACCCGTCCAGGGGGTCGGACCTCTCCACGGCCTTCCGGGCCAGCTCCAGCATGGCGTCGGTAAGGTCTCTCCCGGTCTCGCTCTGCATGAGACTGAGTCCCTCGGCGTCCCTGGGCCTCACCAGCCGCAGCGGGTCGCGGGGGACGCCCAGACCCAGCTCCACCTCTGGGCAGACGTCCAGAAGATCGGCGAGCTCCTCCAGTCGCTCCACGAAGTCGAAGGAGACGGTCCCGCCGTTGTAGCGGCAGCTGTCCAGCCCCAGGCAGCGGCTGATCATTATCCGGGGCCGGGCGTGGGATACGCGGCCTGCGGAGGACAGGGTCAGAATCCCGTCAGGCAGACAGGGGGGGAGTCGGGCTCCAGGGCCCGGCTCAGCCCGGCGATGTCGCAGCCGCCCCGGCAACGGACCATACCCATGCTCGCCAGCCCGGCCAGGGTGGCCGACCCCGCCGCGATGGAGGAGAACGCGTCGATTCTCATGTCAAGCCTCCCTCCCGGTTCGGTGTTCACCGTTTCCACCCTTCCGTCTGCCGCCTGCACCACCACCACCGACCTCGGAGACTCCCATAGGAAGTCGTCCTCCACCCGCAGCTCCACAGCCGCAGAGCTCGCCGAGCCCGGCCCGGCCCCGATCAGAGACAGGGCTTTTCCGGGGTCGGTGAACCTGTACATTACCCCCGCGCCCACCAGGGCAACCGGGTGGTGCACCCGGGGCAGGAGACGGCCGCTGCGGGTGGTGGGGTCGTCGAACCTGTGGAAGAGCCCCGCATCGTGGGTGAGCAGGCGTATGCGCCTCACCTGGTCGGACTGGGTGCCCAGGAATGCCAGCAGTCCCTGCAGGGCCTCCGGGCACTCCCAGAGGAGCTCGAGGACCTCCAGGTCGTAGCGGAGGAAGTTCCCCCCCTCCGGTTTTCCGAACCTGAACATGGCGTAGCCCTCGACGCCCCCGTCACCGCCGTAGGCGGCCAGTGACGTGTTGCCCTTCGCCAGCGGCCGGGCCAGCTCGTGCAGGCGCTTCTCCAGCAGGCCGTTGGTGGTGCGGTAGAGCCGCCGGTAGAGCTCCAGCGCTTCTTCGGCGCTCTCCTCGTCCAGGAGGCGGACCCGCTCCCGTAGCGGGCTGCGGGGGAGCTGGGCGGGGTCCAGGTCCAGCTCGTAGACGGGGGAGCCGAAGCCGAACCCCATCCGGCGGTAGAAGTCCGGCCGGAAGGGGTAGAGAGTGGTGAGGGCATATCCGTCCGCTTCCGCCCTCTCCAGGACGTGCTGCATCAGCTCCTTGCAGACGTGCCGGCGCTTGTGGGCCAGGTCCACGGCCACCAGGCTGACCCCCAGGGCCGGTACCGTGCGTCCGCGCAGGTTCATTCGGAAGTCGTTGAGCATGAGCCCCCCCAGGAGCTCGTCCTCCCGGAACAGCCCGAGGTAGCTGAGGCGGTCGTCTTCCTCCGTCCGCTTCTCCAGGCTCTCGGCGTACTCCGAAACGGCCTCCCGGCTCCTGCTGCCGATGGAGGGGTAGGCGTGACGGACTATTCGCGAGAAGTCCTCCAGGTCCCCGCTGCGCAGCCGCCTGATCTCGCTCAAACCGGCCTCCCGCCCGTCATATCTCGATTACCGTGGTCCCGGCGGACGCGTGCTGCGAGGAGTAGTCGTCGGCACCGTCGGCGCCCCGGGCGAGAATCACCGTGTAGGTGGAGCCCTCGCTCAGGGGCTTGTCGAACACGTCCGGCGAGTCCAGGGGAACGAGGGCCTCTATCTCCGTGACCCCGTCGGTCTCGCTGCCGCCCCGGTCCAGTATGTTGTCGTAGCCTCCCAGGGAGACATCGCTCTGGTGATGGCTCTCGTTCACGCCCCAGTCGTCCCGGACGTGCACCCCTCCGCTGTAGTAGCCGATGATGATGTTGGCCGATTCCATGCCCTGCTCCGGGTCGAACCCCACCGCAACCCATCCGGTGGTCTCGGCCCGGATGCGGAGCGCCAGATCGTCCCCGGCCACCCGCCACTCCAGGGTCACCCCCGCCGCCGATGCCGCCTTCCAGTCGCCGGCTCCGAAGGGGTCCTCTCCGCATCCCGCGGCCAGGAGAAGCGAGAGGGCCGTCAGCGTCGCCGCCGCCCGCAGGCCGAGTTTCATGGCTCTCTCCTTTCGCCCCCTACGGAAACTACCCCCAACCGGCCCCGCTCTCAAGGGCCGGGATCGGCCGCCAGATGCTTGACCGCGAACACTGCGAGGGTATTGTGGTGATTACAGGGAGGGTATCATGAGGGAAGTTCCGTCCTGCTCCGCCGGGGAGCTGTCAGCTCTGCTGGACGCGCTGTTCGAGGGGGCCTTCCTCGTGGACGGCCGCCGGACGATACTCTCCTGGAACCCGGCCGCCGAGAGGATCACGGGCTATCCCGGCGGGGAGGTGGTGGGCAGGAGCTGCCCCGATGGTCTGCTGTCACACGTGGACGACTCGGGGGAGAGCCTGTGCGCCGACGGCTGTCCCATCCTGCGGGCCCTGAGGACCGGGGAGGCCCAGAGCGAGAGGGTCTACCTCCACCACAGCTCCGGACACAGGGTTCCGGTGATGGTGAGGGTCATCCCCATGGAAGCACCGGGGGGCAGGATGGCCCTGCAGCTCTTCCGCGAGGACATGGCCCTTCACACCATGAGGGAAAGGCTGCGTGACCTGGAAGAGCTGGCCCTGGTGGACCCCCTCACCGGCCTGGGCAACCGCCGCCTCGCCTCCCGGGAGATAGCCCGGAAGATCGCCGAGCGGGAGCGCTATGAAAGGTCGTTCGGCCTTCTTCTGGCCGATGTGGACCACTTCCGCCGAACGAACGAGGAGCTGGGCCACGATGCCGGCGACAGGCTGCTGGTGGCCACCGCCAGGAGCCTGATGGGCGTGGTGAGGCCCTTCGACGCCGTGTGCCGCTGGGGGGGAGACCAGTTCCTGACGGTGGTGGGGAACGTGGACTCGCACGGACTGTCCGCCATCGCCGAGAGGATCAGGAGCATAGTCGAGTCCTCGTCGGTTCGATATGATACCCGTCCGGTGTCGGCCACGGTCTCCGTGGGAGGGGTCCTCTCCCGCAGAGGCGAGCCGGCGGAGGGCATGCTGGTCCGGGTTGACTCGCTGCTCTACGAGGCCAAGAAGGCCGGAAGGAACAGAATCAGGATAGACTGATCCGCAAATCCCCGCTTGGAGGATGGATGCCCCTCAGAAAGAAGCCACTGAACGGAATGCGACAGCTCTACCCCGGGGAGAAGAGGGTGGAGGACTACATCGTGGAAGCGGTGAGGTCGGCGGGTGCCGGCTACGGCTTCGAGGAGTACGAGGGACCGGTGATAGAGCCCCTGAAGCTGTTTCTGGCCAAGTCCGGCAACGAGCTTGCGGTGGAGCAGAGCTACAACTTCACCGACCGCAAGGGGCGGGAGCTGATACTGCGGCCCGAGCTCACCCCCACTCTGGCCAGGATGGTGGCCGCCGCCGGAGAGCTGGTCTGGCCGGTGCGGTGGATGTCGTTCCCCGTCTGCTATCGCTACGAGCGCCCCCAGCGGGGTCGGGCCAGGGAGTTCATGCAGTTCAACTGCGATGTCCTGGGTGTCTCCGGCACCGAGGCGGAGCTGGAGCTCATGCTGGTCCTCAACCGGATCATGTCCTCCCTGGGGGCCGAACCCTCCATCTACGGGATATCCTACTCCAGCAGGGGACTGGCCGGAGCCGTCCTGCGGAAGGCGGGCATGGGTCCCGAGCTCCAGCAGGCTGCCTTCGGCGCCATCGACAAGCGGGACAAGATGGACGACGACGCCTGGAGGGAGCACCTGGGGGACCGGCTGGAGAATGACCGCCAGGTGGAGGCCGCCCGCAGGCTGGCCGACTGCCGCGACCCCGAGGACCCATGGCTGAGGGAGGTGGCGGGTGATACCGACGCCTACCGCAGCATCCTGTGGCTCGCCGGCAAGCTCTCGGCGCTGGGTCTGGAAGCCGCCCGCTTCGACGGGTCCGTGGTCAGGGGCCTGGACTACTACACGGGGGTCGTCTTCGAGGTGGTGGACAAGGGTGGCAGGAACCGCCGGGCCATCTGCGGGGGCGGAAGGTACGACGACCTGGTGGGCCTCTTCGGCGGCCGCAGGGTGCCGGGGGCTGGATTCGGCCTGGGCATACTGACGCTGAAGCTCTTCCTGGAGTCCTACGGCCTGATACCCGAAGAGGTGGGCGCCGCGCCCCCTGCCCGTCTCTTCCTGGCGGTGTACTCCGAGGAGCAGCGCGATGCCGCCATGGCCCTCTCCGAGCGGCTCCGCGACGCCGGCATCAGCGTGGAGACGGACATCAGCGGCAAGAACCTGTCCTCCCAGTTCCGGCTGGCAGGAAGCAGGGGAGTCCCCTACACGGCGGTGCTGGGGCCGGAGGAGGCGCAGTCGGGCAATGTGACCCTGAAGGACATGCGCACCGGCAGCCAGGAGGAGGTACCCTTCCATCGGCTTGCCCGGCGTCTGGGCGACGGGGAGTAGACCGTGTCCACGGGCAGATGGGTGATCGCGGCCTCCGCGGCCCTTCTCGCCCTTGTCCTCACCATCTGCGGAGTGCGCTTCTCGGGCATCGACCTCTTCTACGTGGCCGCCGGAGTGGTGGTCTTCCTGGGCATGGCGGGCCAGTTCTCGGGTCTGTCCCTCGTACGGAGGCTGGTGCTCATCCTGCTGCTGCTGGGGGCCGCCTGGGGACTGGCCAGGCTGCAGCAGACCCTGCCCCGCGACCGCGCCCTGGAGGACGAGCTCATATCCCACCGGACTGCGGCCGAAACCGCCGGCGCTCCGGAGCCGCTGGACATCAGCGGATGGGCCGAGCGATCTCTTCCGCTGTCCGGCCTGGAGGACGGAAGCGCGGTGGAGCAGGGGGCGCTGGCCCTGGGCCGCGCCGGTCTGTTCACCGCCGAGCACCTCATCTCCTCGGTGGGCTCCAGCGCCCTCTCGCCCACGGACTCCCAGGACCTCTCCAGCATACGTGCGGCCCGGGGAGGGAGGGTCCTGGGGCTGCTGACCAGCGTGGTGGCCGCGGGGCTGTCCATAATGATCCTGCTGGGGCTGCGGGGCCTGATCCTGGTGGAGCGGCGGGTGAAGACGCTGCGGCTGCTGCGGGTCCTGCTGATACTGGTGCTGTTCCACGTGGTCTACGCCACGATGGGCTACGACTTCCTGACCCATGACCTCATCATGAACGTGGGCTCGGGGGCCGACCGCGTTTCCGTCAGCGTTCCCTACATACTGGTGCTGCTGTGGTCCTTCATCAACGGCTTCCGGAACAAGTGGATCCACTACCTCAGCCGCAGCGGCAAGTACCTGGCCGCCGCCGGCTGCGGCCTGGCCCTCTACCTGAGCCTGGACCTGCAGCAGCTCTACCGCATGGGCGAGCTCACCGCCTACTCCCCCGGGGCCGGAGCCGTCACCGGGGTCGTGGCCTCGGTGACCATGGTCTACAGCGCCATGTCCCTGGTGGCCGTGCTGCTGCACCTTCCCACCGCCAAGCTGCTGGACAAGAAGCTCCGGGAGCTGAGGAGCCTGCAGGGCCTGGGGGAGACCGTCTACTCCACGTTCGACGAGGAGCGGGTGGCCCGCAAGGCCGCCAGCCTTGCCCAGAGCCTCACCGGAGCCGACATGGCCTGGGTGGTGATCGACAGCGAGGAGGGCAGGAGGGTGGCCGGGGCCGCCGGGGCCGGTGCCCCCATGGCCTCCAAGGTGGAGCAGGGATGGTACGACGCCCTGGAGCCCGCCTTGGCCTCCGGCGGAAAGGCGCTGCTCATAAACAACTTCCCCCGCAGCCGTCTCTTCGAGGGCTCCGGGCCCCTGCAGGGAGCGGTGGGGTCTCTGATGGCCTGCGGGCTGCGCACCGCCGACGGGTCCATAGGCCTGCTGCTGGTGGCGTCTTCGGGGAAGTTCGGGTTCATGGAGGAGGAGCGGGGCCTGTTCGAGAACTTCGCCGGCCAGGTGGCCATGGGAGTCCAGAACGCCCGCCTGGTGGAGGCGAACATCGAGAGGGAGAGGTTCCAGGAGGAGCTGAACCTGGCCCGGGGCATACAGAAGAGCCTTCTGCCCGCGGCCATACCGGAGGTGGAGGGCTATTCGATAGCTGCGGACAGCATAGCCAGCAACCATGTGGGGGGAGACTACTACGACGTGATACCCCTGCAGGACGGTAGGCTGGCCCTGGCCATTGCCGACGTCTCCGGAAAGGGCGCCGCGGCCGCTCTTCTGATGTCGGCGCTCCAGGCTACGCTCCATACACTGCTGCGAAGGCCGGCGCCGGCGGATGAGATCGTGGGCATGCTCAACGAGGAGACCTGCCGCAGGATGCCCGAGGACAAGTTCATAACCTTCTTCCTGGCGGTGCTGGAGCCCCGGACGGGGCGACTGGCCTACTGCTGCGCGGGGCATGACCCTCCGCTGCTGGTAAGGCGTGACGGCGCCACCGAGCAGCTGACCAGCGGGGGTCTCGTGTTGGGTGTGCTTCCCGGTGCGGAGTACGCCTCCGGAAGCGCCGCCATGGACCCCGGCGACCTGCTGGTGATGTTCACCGACGGGGTCACCGAGACCATGGAGGAGAAGTCGGGGGAGGAGGTCAGCGAGTTCGGCCGGGACCGGCTGGCGCGGACCATGGCACACCACAGGAGTGAGTCCTCGCGGGAGATCTTCGACAGCCTGCTGCGTGTGCTGGACTCCTTCCGGGGGGACGCGGCCAGGACGGACGACGTAACCGCCTTGATAGTCAAGAGGATGGAAGATTCCACTTGACGGCAGCCCCGTTCCTTCATCTATTAGTAATGATTACTATTACTTTTTCTGCCGCCGGCGGGGGAAGTGATGGTAGCATGTGCCCGAATAATTTTCTATCCTTAGTACCGTCGCCCGGCTTCGGACGATGCCGGCGCAACCGGTTGAAGGGAGTCTGAGATGGCAGAGCGTCTCGAGGTATACAAGTGCGGGAGATGCGGCAACATAGTGGAGGTGCTCCAGGGCGGGCCGGGTCAGCTGGTTTGCTGCGGCGAGCCCATGGAGAGGCTGGGCGAGCAGACGGCCGACAGCTCCACCGAGAAGCACGTTCCCGTTATAGAGGAGACGGACGACGGCTACAGGGTGAAGGTGGGAAGCGTACCCCATCCCATGGAGGAGAAGCACTGGATACAGTGGATCCAGCTGATCTGCGGGGGCAGGGCCTACCGGGAGTTCCTGCAGCCTGGAGACAGACCGGAGGCGGTGTTCCAGACCGATCACTGCGATGACGTCTCCGCCAGGGAGCACTGCAACGTACATGGACTTTGGAGGGGCTGAGATGCTTGAGAAGAAGATGCAGGACGCGCTCAACGATCAGATAAACGCCGAGCTCTACTCCGGATACCTGTATCTGGCCATGTCGGCCTGGTTCGACGAAGTCGACATGCCCGGATTCAGCAACTGGATGGAGATTCAGGCGCAGGAGGAACTGGCCCACGCCATGGGCTTCGTGGGCTACGTCAAGGAGCGCGGCGGAAGGGTGATCCTCAAGGCCATAGAGGAGCCCCAGGTCAGCTGGGACTCCCCCGAGGACGCCTTCAGCGCCGCCCTGGAGCACGAGAAGTACATCACCGGACGCATCAACAGCCTGGTGGACATCGCCATCGAGATGCGGGACCACGCCACCAACCAGTTCCTGCAGTGGTACGTGGCCGAGCAGGTGGAGGAGGAGGCCTCCGCCGAGGAGATACTGGCCAAGCTGAAGATGGCTCCCGAGGGCTCCGGGGTCATGATGATGCTGGACCGGGAGATGGGTTCCCGGACCTTCAACGTCCCCTCCATCCTGGGCGGGGAGGGGGATTAGGGCTGTGGCCCCCCGCCACGACGGCGGGGGGCCGTCGCAATGAGAAGCTACGAGGAGTTCGCCAGGGAGCGCGAGGAGCAGAACCGTCTGGTGCTGGAGTCGGCGGACAGGGTCACCAAGCGCTTCTTCAGCCTGGACGCCCTGACCTACCGGGACGGGGCGCTGCCGGCGGCCACCAAGGAGCTGCTGGGACTGGTGGCATCCCTGGTGCTCAGATGTGATGATTGCGTCGCCTACCACCTGGGCCGCTGCCGGGACCTGGGCCATACCGGCGAGGAGGTCTCCGAGGCCCTGGGGGTTGCCATGGTGGTGGGTGGATCGATTACCATACCCCATGTACGCAGGGCGGTTGCCCTGTGGGGGGAGCTAACCGAGAAAGCGAGCGAATTAGAAGAGAGAGAGGAACGGTAACTTGCGCATAAAGAGGGACCCGGACGTACTCAGAGGCGGAATAGAGAGCATGCTCAGCAGGTCGGACCTCGCCCCCCGCGAGATGCTCCAGAAGATCACCGACTACCTTGCACAGAACTCGGACAACTGCGACTGGGCCGGATACTACCTCGTGGACCCCTCCTCGCCCAGGGAGCTGGTTCTGGGCCCCTTCTCCGGCGAGCCCACCGAGCATCGCAGGATCGCTTTCGGTGAAGGGATCTGCGGCCGGGCGGCCGAGACGGAGCGCACGGTGGTGGTGGACGACGTCGAGGAGGAGGACAACTACCTGGCGTGCAGCCCGGAGGTGAAGTCCGAGATCGTGGTCCCGGTTTTCCACGAGGGCGTCATGGTGGGCGAGCTGGACATAGACTCCCACGAGAAGGAGGCCTTTTCCGAGAAGCACCGTGCCTTCCTTGAGTGGGTGGCGGACGCCACTGCCAAGCTGGTCTCTCGGCTGGCCAGAAGCTGAGGCCGGGCACACCGGAGGAGGCGGTATGAGCCGGAACTTCGAAGCCGTAGAGATAGGCGACGGCCTTTTCTGGGTCGGTGCCATAGACTGGGACGTCAGGGACTTTCACGGATACTCCACACCCGCCGGCTCCACCTACAACGCCTACCTGCTTCGGGGGCCGGAGGGCTGGGTGCTGTTCGATACCGTCAAGGAGCACTTCGCGGAGGAGATGCTCTCGCGAGTGGCCAGCGTGGTCGACCCCTCGCGGGTGGACGTTCTCGTCTCCAACCACTCAGAGCCCGACCATACCGGCTCCCTGAAGGGCATCCTGGGTGAGCTGGGCGAGGTCAGGCTGGTGGCCTCGAAGATGGGGGCCAGGAACCTGAGCTTCCACTACGACGGCCTCCCCGACATCACCGTGGCTGCGGACGGGGAGAGGATGGCGCTGGCGGGGGCGGAGGTGCTCTTCCTGGAGACCAGGATGCTGCACTGGCCGGACAGCATGTTCAGCTATCTTCCGGACAGCGGCGTACTGATAAGCCAGGACGCATTCGGAATGCACCTGGCCGGCAGCGGCCGCCTCGCCGGCGACTACGACCCGGCCGTTCTTCGGAGGCAGGCGGCCAAGTACTACGCCAACATACTGATGCCCTTCTCGCCCCTGGTGAGCAGGCTGTTGTCGAAGGTGGGCGACCTCGGTCTGCGGATCGATCTCATAGCACCCGATCACGGTCCGGTCTACGCGGCGGGCGGCGAGCCCGGCCCGGAGTGGATAACCGACCTCTGGAGCAGGTGGGCCGAAGGTGAGAAGGTCCGCAAGGTGGTGGTGGTGTTCGACACCATGTGGCATTCCACCGAGCTTATGGCCCGGTCGGTCGCCGAGGGGGTGGCCCGCGCGGGTGCGGAGGCGAAGGTCCTGCATCTGGGCGGCACCCACCGAAGCGACGTGGCCACCGAGGTGCTGGAGGCCGGCGGCCTGGTGGTGGGCTCCCCCACCATCAACAACCAGGTCTTTCCCACCCTTGCCGATGTGATGACCTACCTCCGGGGCCTCAAGCCCGGTGGCCTGGTGGGGGGCTGCTTCGGATCCTACGGATGGAGCGGGGAGGCCGTTGGCAGCCTCGAGGAGATCCTGGACGGGATGAAGGTGCAGCGGGTGGCGGAGAGCGTGTCCGCCAGGTTCGTCCCCGACCGGGAGAAGCTCGCCGAGTGCGTGAGTCTGGGAGCGGCGGTAGCGGAGAGCATGTGAGCGCCGCGGCGCCGTCTCAGGGGAGAGACCGGGCGGTTACGGCGGGGCTGCTGCTGACGGCCGTCCTGCTGGCCGCCGGGGTGGCCGCGGGCATGTTCGCCCTGGTTGTGGCGGCGGCCGCCGGACTGGCCGCGGCGATCCTGGTGGCGGGATCACCCTACCGGACCATGCTGGCGGCGCTGGGTCTGCAGATATGCCTGAGCCTGGCCATGCTGGACACGGCGGCACTATACGCGGGCCCGGTTCTGGTGCGTCTGGACACCGTCGCCCTGGCATGGGTCCTCCTCTTGTGGGCTGCGGCCCTGGCCGACGGGGCCCGCATCCCGGCCCGGTCCGGCCTCACCGGTTGGCTGGCGGCGGCCTTTGCCGCCCTGGCGGCAGTGGCCACGGCTCAGGGCCTGCTCACCGGAAACGACCCGGAGCTGGTGTTCAGGTTCGCCCTCACCTTCGCCGGCTATCTCTTCTTCTTCCCCTTCCTCTGGATCCTCTGCTCCACCCGCGACCCCCTGCCCGGGCTGGTTCGGATGCTGGTGCTCTTCGCCGGCGTGGCGGGGCTTTCCTACGTGATAGCCGGCATCACCGGCGAGGGCATGGGGCTCTACTACCGCGCCACGGGCATGCGCATAGCAACCAGACAGCCCAACGCCATGGCCGTGGTCCTGGTGCTGCTGGGAGGCCTGCTCTGGCGCTCCCCGCGCAGCGCTCCCCCCCTGCTGCTCTCCGTGCCGGCCGCGGTGCTCATGGTGGCGGGCATACTCCTCTCGCAGACCAGGGGTCTGTGGCTGGGTATGGCCTGCGCGGTGGGCTTCATGTTCCTGATCAGCCTCTTCAAGAGGGAGAGGGAGACCGCGGGGCCGGGAAGGCAGGTGCTGTCCCTGCTGGTGTTCGGAATTCTGGTGGGCGCCGGCATCCTCCTGGTAGGGGCGCTGGATCTGCTCTCCACCGGCCAGCTGGCCCAGAGAACGGCCAGCGAGTCGGGCTCCTACCTCTTCGACGTGGCGATACTCTCCCGGTTCATCTCCTGGGGCGCGGTGCTGGACAAGCTTCAGGGCGCCGCCCTGCTCTTCGGCCACGGCTTCGGAGAGACCATCACCTACTTCAAGCCGGAGATGGGCATGGTATGGACCATGGCGGGAGTGGACGGGGCGCTGTTCCAGACGGCCCTGGTGGCGGGGGTCTCGGGGGTGGCGGTCCTGGCGCTTCTCTACGTGGCGGGAGTAGTGGACGGAGCCAGGCTCTTCCTGGGAAGCGCCCACAGCGGCAGGGCCGCCCTGGCCCTCTCCTGCGCCGGCGGCATGGTGGTGGTGGCCGTGGCCTCCCTGTTCGCATCGCCGGCCACCAACTACCGGTACACCGTCCTCTGGGCCCTGCTCTTCGCCATCGTACGCTACCTGCGCCACCTGGAACCGGAGGGGGCCTGATGGAGAGCCCCGTCGGCAGGGGCCTGCTGCAGGCCCTGGAGCTTCTGGACGACGGGGTCATGGTGCTGGACGCCCGGCAGAGGGTAACCTACATGAACTCCGCGGCCTCCCGCATAACGGGCATAGACCCCGAAGAGGCGGCGGGAATGCGGTGCTCGCAGGTCCTCCGCTCCGACCGCTGCGGAAGCGACTGTCTGCTGGACCGGTCCCTGAGCCGGGGGGGGCCGGTGGAGTCCCGGCAGGTCCAGATGGTGGACGCCCTGGGAAGCCGCAGGCTGCTTAGCGTGAAAGCGCTGGCAGTTGCCGGCGGTGACGGCGAGCTGGAGTACGCCGTGGAGGTCTTCCGCGACCTCTCCAGCTCGGCCAGCCTGCGGGGACTGGAGAGGGTGGGGGGTCTGTACAGCATGAACAGCAGGATGCTGGAGATCTTCGAGCTGGTGCCCCTGGTGGCCGACAGCGGCAGCTCCGTGCTCCTCTGCGGCGAGAGCGGCACCGGCAAGGAGCTGCTGGCCCGGGCCATCCACGATACCGGCCCCCGCTCGGAGGGTCCCTTCGTCCCCGTGAACTGCGCCGCCATTCCCGACAGCCTCCTGGAGTCCGAGCTCTTCGGGCACCGCAGGGGGGCGTTCACCGATGCCAGGGCCGACAAGCCCGGCCGCTTCGGGCTGGCCCGGGGAGGCACCATCTTCCTCGACGAGATAGGGGACCTGTCCCCCGCCATACAGGCCAAGCTGCTGCGGGTGCTGCAGGACGGGACCTTCCTTCCCCTGGGGGCGGTGGAGGAGGAGCGGACGGACGCCAGGGTGATGGCGGCCACCAACCGCCCCATCGACCGGATGGTGGAGGAGGAGGAGTTCCGGGCCGACCTCTACTACCGCATCAACGTGGTGCGCATCGACATCCCTCCCCTCAGGGAGCGGATGGAGGACGTGCCCCTTCTGGTGGAGCACTTCGTCTCCCGCTTCAACGCCGAGCTGGACCGGGAGGTGGAGGGCGTTACGGACGCCGCCCTCAGCGCTCTCATGGCCTACGACTACCCGGGAAACGTCAGGGAGCTGGAGAACATGATCGAGAGGGCCTTCGTGCTTTGCCGGGAGGGTCGGATAGACCTGAAGCACCTGCCCCCGGGAATCGTGGGCGGAGGGTCCCCGCAGGGCGGGGACGGCCTGGAGAGGCTGGAGGCCTCCTACCTTATGAACGCCCTGAGGCGCAACGGCTGGAACCGTGCCCAGACCGCCCGGGAGCTGGGCATTCACAAGACCACCCTGTACCGCAAGATGAAGAGGTACGGCATCCGGCCCCCGGACGATGACGGTAGCGGCGATGCTCCGGCGCGGTGATGGCGGGTTGCGTCGCTGCAACTCCCCGGCCGCGCCGGCCCCTGCGCTGCGGGCCCCGGGAGCGTTGGCGCGGAATATGCTTTTGGATTGGCCGAGATGATAGCAGCAGTTGCGGCATGCCGTGAGGGAACGGTGGCCCCGGCGCTGGACTTCGCGCCGGAGGTGCGCCTCTACGACCTCTCCCCGGGCGGGGAGGCCCGCCACCTGGAGACGGTGCGCCCCCCTGGCAGGGGCATGGACGCCTTGCTGGCCGGCAGGCTCAGGCGCAGCGGCGCGCAGGCGGTGGTCTGCGGCGGTATATCCCGTCCCATGCTGTGGATGCTGGCCGAGTCCGGCATGACCGTCTACCCCGGAGTCTCCGGACCCGTGGACCGGGCGCTGAAGAAGCTCTCCGCAGGCGAGCTGGACAGCATGACCCCCGGCGGCTGGCGCGGCAGAGGAAGAAGGGCGGGCCGCAGACGTGGCCGGGGAGGCCGGCGCGGCGGCCGCAGAGGGGGAAACAACGGAAAGGGACCAAGAAGATGAAGATACTCCTGACCGCCAAAGGCGACAGCCTGGACAGCGAGTTCGACAGCAGGTTCGGCAGAGCCGCCTGGTTCCTGGTGCACGACACCGATACAGGCGAGACCGAGGCCCACCGCAACGAGGCCGTGTCGGCCGGACACGGCGCCGGCGTCAGGGCGGGAAGCCTGGCCGCCGGGCTGGGGTGCGATGCCGCAGTGGGCGGCAACATCGGACCCAAGGCTTACAGCACCCTTCAGCAGGCCGGGGTGAAGGTCTACCTCAGCGATGCGGAGACCGCCGGCGAGGCGCTGCAGCAGTTCCTGGACGGTGGGCTCCCCGAGCAGGGCGGGGCCAACGTCCGCTCCCACCGGTAGTGCTGTCGGGGACGGAGGTATTTTAACTCAAATACGCGACTAATACGGAATACAGACCATCAGCCTTGCGCTACGCATTAGTAGCGTATTTGAGTTAAAATACCTCCGTCCCCTTGTGCCCTTGCCCGCGGCAGCCCGCCGGTCTATGCTAATCAGTCAGGTCGATTGTCCCGGCAGTCCATACACGCTACGGAGGCTTTCAGAATGAAGATCCTCGTACTCAACAGCGGCAGCTCCTCCATCAAGTTCAGGCTCATGGAGAGCGACACCGGCGGAGTGCTGGCCAGGGGCCTCATCGAGAGGATCGGTGAGGAGACCGGGCGGATGAGGTACCGGCCGGGCAACGACGGTGAGGTGGTGCGGGAGGAGCCCATCGCGGACCACAGGAAGGGCCTCTCCATGGTCCTGGAGACCCTCACCGACTCCAGGGTGGGGGCACTGGAGAGCCTGGGGGAGATAGACGCCATCGGTCACCGGGTGGTCCACGGCGGCGAGAAGTTCTCCGACTCGGTGATGATAGACGATGACGTCATAGCCGGCATAGAGGAGTGCAGCCCCATGGCCCCCCTCCACAACCCCCACAACCTGGAGGGCATAAGGGCGGCCGTGAAGAACCTGCCCGGGGTCCCCAACGTGGCCGTCTTCGACACCGCCTTCCACCAGACCATGCCCCCCGTAGCTTACGTATACCCGCTCCCCTGGGAGTACTACGAGGAGAAGAGGATGCGGCGCTACGGGTTCCATGGGCCCTCCCACCAGTACGTCTCCGCCAGGGCGGCGGAGATGGTGGGCCGGCCCCTGAAGGAGCTCTGCGTGATAACCTGCCACCTGGGCAACGGCTGCAGCCTTACGGCGGTGAAGAACGGCCGCAGCATCGACACCAGCCTGGGATACGGCACCATGTGCGGCGTCATGATGGGCACCCGCTCGGGGGACGTGGACCCGGCCATAATCGTGGAGCTGGCCAAGAGCCACGGCCTGACCCCCGACGACATCAACCGGGTGATCTACAAGGAGAGCGGTCTCCTGGGCATCTCCGGGGTGTCCCGGGACATGCGGGACGTGGAGGAGGCCGCCGAGGCGGGCAATCACCGGGCGGCTCTGGCCCTGGACCTGTTCGCCGACAAGGTCCGCAAGTACATAGGCGGCTACGCCGTCACCATGGGCGGCCTGGACGCCATAGTCTTCACCGCCGGCGTGGGGGAGAACGGGCCGGAGATCCGTGAGAAGATCTGCAGCGGACTGGAGGTGCTGGGAGCCTCCATAGATCACGAGAAGAACCTGGTCCGGGGACGGGAGGAGGACATCACCGGCACCGACAGCCGGGTGCGGGTCCTGGTGATACCCACCAACGAGGAGCTGATGATAGCCCGCGAGACCGCCAGGCTGGTGGGCAGCTGAGGGTCCTCTGCGGAATACCCGAAGAGGCGGCGCGGCGGGCCGGGGGGCCCGCCGTCCTGCTTTCGCAGCGTAGGGCACGGCGCAACATCCGCGCAATGGCGGAGAAAGCCCGACGGCTGGGACTGTCCCTTCGCCCGCATTTCAAGACCCATCAGTCGCTGGAGGTTGGCCGTTGGTTCCGTGACGCCGGCGTACGGACTATTGCCGTATCCTCACTGGAGATGGCCCGTTACTTTATCTCCGATGGCTGGCGCGACATCACACTGGCCATTCCCCTCAACCCCCGTCAGCTCTCCCTGGCCCGGGAGCTCTGCGCCCGCGCCGAGCTGGGGATCACGGTGGACTCCGAAGAGGCGCTGCGGGCCCTGGGCCGGATGCCGGCCCACGGCAGGCCGGCGGTCTGGCTGGAGCTGGACTGCGGCGACGGCAGGACGGGCGTCCGGTGGGACGACGGTCCGCGCCTGGAGAGGCTTGCGGGGACCGCCTCTGCGGAGGGACTGAGGCTGGCGGGGGTGCTCTCGCACGCCGGCCAGACCTACTCCGCCGAAGGGCCGGCGGGGGTTCTGGAGGCTCACGGGAGGGCCATGGAGCGTCTGGAGACGGCCCTCGAGGCGCTGGGGGGCCGGGCGGAAGGTATGGAGGTCTCCTGGGGCGACACGCCCTCGTGCCGGCTGGCCAACGGCTTCGGGCCCGCCACCGAGCTGCGTCCGGGGAACTTCGTCTTCTTCGACCTGATGCAGCTGATGCTGGGCTCGTGCAGCCCCGAGGAGATAGCCGTATCCGTCCTCTGCCCCGTGATATCATCCCGGCCGGCTGAGGGAAGGGCCGTGCTGTACGGGGGGGCCGTGCATTTGTCAAAAGAGTACTTGACACTAGACAACGCACGCATCTACGGCGCCCTGGCCTCCCCGGACTCCGCGTCCCCCTTCGAGCCCGACCTCTCGCTGCCGCTGGTGCGTCTCTCCCAGGAGCACGGCGTGGTCAGCGCTCCCGGAGCCCGGCTGAGGGTGGGTGACCTGGTGAGCGTGGTGCCGGTGCACTCCTGCCTGGCCTGCGACCTCTACTCGGAGTACATCCTGCAGGAGGGGGGCGCGGTGGGCCGGATGGCCTCCTGCAGGGGCGGTGGAGGCTGACGCCGAGCCTTTCAGACCGGGCTGGGCTTCTGTATAATTCCCCATTCGACGCCGCGGCCGCAGAGGGTCCGCCGCACCGATGGAGGGGGCTCGCTTGACCATACCGACTGTGGCGGTTGTGGGGAGGGTCAACGTAGGCAAGTCGGCCTTCTTCAACCGCCTCGTAGGAAGACGAAACGCCATAGTCGACGATGCCCCGGGGGTCACCCGCGACCGCAACATGGACACCTGCGTATGGGGGGGCAGGACCTTCTTCGTGGTGGACACCGGAGGCCTGGCCCCGGGCACCGAGGACCCCATGCAGGACTCCATCGAGCGCCAGGTACGCCTGGCGGTGGAGGACGCGGACGCGGTTGTGCTGGTAACCGACGTCACCCAGGGCGTCCACCCCTTCGACCAGACGGCGGCGGGTCTGGTTCGCCGGTCGGGGCTGCCCTTCTTCCTGGCGGTGAACAAGGTGGACAACCAGCGCCGCGAGGAGCTGGTGGTGGACTTCTACCGCCTGGGCCTGGGCGATCCCTGGCCGGTGAGCTCGCTGCACGGCAGGGGGGTGGGCGACCTGCTGGACGCAGTTGTGCAGTCCCTTCCCGGCGAGGGGGGCGAGGAGCCAGCCGGTGCCGGGGGGGAGCTGAACCTGGCCGTGGTGGGCAGGCCCAACGTGGGCAAGAGCTCCATCGTGAACAGGCTCTGCGGCAGCGAGCGCTGCCTGGTCACCCCGGAGGCCGGGACCACCCGGGACTCCACCGACACCGTCCTGGAGCACGATGGCAGGCGGGTGCGCCTGGTGGACACCGCCGGGCTCCGCCGCAGGTCGCGCAGGATGGAGGACGTGGAGTACTACAGCACGGTAAGGGCCTGGAGGTCGGTGAGCGTGGCCGACGTGGTGCTGGTGGTGCTGGACGGGGCCGAGTACCCCACGCAGCAGGACCTGCGCATCGCGGGCAAGGCCTGGGAGCTGGGCAAGGGGCTGGTGTTCGGCGTCAACAAGGTGGACCTGGGCCTGGACCGGGACCTCTGGAGGGATGCCGTCAGGCAGCGATTCGCCCCGGCGAGGTGGATTCCGGTGATATTCCACTCCGCCCTCACCGGCAAGGGCATGGACCTGGTGATGCCCACGGTGCTGCGGGTTGGCGACCGCAGGGAGGCGGACATAAGGACCTCCACGGTGAACGAGAGGCTGAGGGAGGCGGTGGAGCGGGTCCAGCCTCCCGCCCCCCGGGGACGCCCCGTCCGCTTCTTCTACGCCACCCAGGTGGGCAGCCGCCCCCCCAAGCTCTTGGTGTTCGTCAACAGGCCGGGGGACATCCCGGAGAACTACCGGCGCTACGTTGAGAACAGCCTTCGGGAGGTGCTGGAGATGGACGGAGTGCCCCTCAAGGTGCTCTACAGGGCCCGGAGGCACTGATGGAGTCGGCGGCGGTTCTGGCCGGATCGTTCCTGGCCGGGTCGATTCCCTTCTCCTGGCTGCTGGGAAGGCTGCGGGGAACGGACATCAGGCGGGCGGGCTCGGGGAACGTGGGGGCCACCAACCTCCTGCGGACCTGCGGGACGGGCATCGGGGTGGTCGGGCTGGTGCTGGACGCCCTGAAGGGGGCGGCGCCGGTGGCCGCGGCCATGGCCCTGGGCCTCTCCGGGCCGGTGCCGGCCGCCTGCGCGGTGCTGGCGGTGCTGGGCCACGTCCTCACCCCATGGCTGGGCTTCCGGGGCGGCAAGGGCGTGGCCACCGCCATGGGAGCGCTGCTGGTGCTGGCCACATGGCCGGTGCTGGCGGCCCTGGGGGTCTTCGCCGTCGTGCTGGCGCTGTTCAGGTTCGTCTCCCTGGCCTCCATCTGCGCCGCCGTGTCCCTGGTTCCCGCATCGCTGCTGCTGATGCCCGGGACTCGCAACCTGGCCGTCCACGTGGTATGCGGGCTGGTGGCGGCGCTGGTGGTGGTCCGGCACCTGGGCAACATCCGCCGGCTCCTGCGGGGCGAGGAATCGAGGTTCTCCCTGGGGAGGGAGCGATGACCGCCTCGCCGGCCGGAACCTGGCTGCTGCTGCGAAGCCTGGTGGTAAAGGACCTGAAGGTCCGCTACAAGCGGTCGGTGCTGGGGTTCTTCTGGTTCCTCCTCAAGCCCCTGTTCAGCATGGTGGTCTACACCGTCGTCTTCACCCGGATCATCCGGTTCGGCGGGGCCATAGAGCACTTCTCCCTGTTCCTTCTCACCGGCCTGCTGCCGTGGAACTTCTTCAGCGCCTCGCTCAACTCCTCCACCCGCTCCCTGCTGGACAACACCCGGCTGATAAGGAGCGTCTACTTCCCCCGGACCACGCTGCCGGTGGCGGAGGTGGTGGCCAACTCCGTCCACCTGGCCCTGGCCCTGGGCGTTCTGGAGGCCGCGCTGATCGCCTTCGGCCACTACCCCGGGCCCTCGCTGCTTCTGGTGATCCCCGCCACCCTCCTGATGATGGCCATGGTCTCCGGCATGGGCATGATCCTGGCGGTGGGCAACGTGTTCTACCGCGACGTGTCCCAGCTGGTGGAGGTCCTCCTGCTGGCGTGGTTCTACGCATCTCCCATCATCTACCCTCTGGGGGAGGGCTTGGTGCCGGCCGCGGTGGAGAGGGTGGTGCGGTTCAACCCCCTCTCCGGCCTGCTGTCCATCTTCCACTCCTGCCTCTACGAGGGCGGATGGCCCCCGGCTTGGGCATGGCTCTCCCTGGTGGGGTGGACCCTCTTCTTCGTGCTGGCGGGAACGGCCGTGTTCCGGCGGGCCGAGCCGGTAGTCGTGAAGGAGCTGTGATGGCCGCTCCGGGTACAGTGGAGTTCCGTGACGTGGCCCTGGACTACCGGATATACCACGACCGCACACTGAGCCTGATGGAGTCGGTGATGAACCTCTTCGGACGGCGCAGCAGCAGCGAGACCTTCCGGGCCCTGGACGGCCTGAGCTTCGCGGTGGCTCCCGGCGAGTCGGTGGCCATCATCGGCCCCAACGGCGCCGGGAAGTCCACCACGCTGAAGCTCCTGGCCGGGATATACGAGCCCACGGCCGGGACCGTATCGTCGGTTGGCCGGACGGCGTCGCTGCTGGACCTGGGTGTGGGCTTCCACCCCGAGCTCACCGGGGCGGAGAACGTCTACCTCAACGGCGCGCTGCTGGGCCTGGGCAGGGCCAGGATGGAGGAGCTGCTGCCGGAGATAGCCGAGTTCGCGCAGCTGGAGCGGTTCATGGACACCCCGGTGAAGTACTACTCTTCGGGGATGTTCATGCGCCTGGGCTTCAGCCTGGCCACCTCGGTGGACCCGGACATACTGCTGGTGGACGAGGTGCTGGCGGTGGGGGACGCCTCCTTCCAGTCCCGATGCTACGACAGGATCTACAGCTACAGGGGCTCGGGCCGGACCATAGTCTTCGTCTCCCACGACATGGAGGCGGTCTCCCGGCTGTGCCAGCGGGTGTTGTGGCTGGACCACGGCAAGGTGGTCCGTGACGGAAGCCCCGGAGAGGTGCTGCCAGAGTACCTGTCCAGCTCCAGCCGCCGCAGGGCGGAGGACGGAAGCGTGGCACCCCGGGAGTGGGGCTCACGGGAGGTCTGGTTCGACAGGGTGGAGCTCACCGACTCCACCGGGACCCCCCGGCGGCGGTTCCGGGCCGGGGAGAACCTCCTGGTGAGGGCCCTGATAAGGACCCGGGGAGGGGAGAGGGTGGAGGACATCGTCTGGGGCTTCTCCATACACCGCACCGACGGGGAGACCGTGGTGGGGGTGAACAACCTGGAGCTCAACCGCCCCCTGCTGAAGGTGGAGGGCAGCCTGGAGGCGGAGCTGGAGATCGGCCTGGAGGTGCCGGAGCCCGGGAACTACCTGCTGGGGCTGGCCCTCACCGATCCGGTGCGCAGGCGCGACTACCACTGGCTCGACTACCACTTCCCCCTGGAGCTGCTGGGTCCGCGCCGGACCGAGCCGGTAAGGCTGGTGGACGCCGAGTGGCGCTGGTAGACCGACGCGGCCTCCGACTCTGGCCCCCCCTGCTGGCTCTGGCCGTGATCCTGCCCCGGATGGCCTTCTTCGGATTCCTGGGGGGTGCGCTGCCGATGCCCCCCCGCGACCAGGAGCTGTACATCCGCCTTGCCGGCAGGATCGCCGGGGGGGAGGGGCTTTCCTTCTCTCCCGACGAGGCAGCCGCCAAGTACGGCAGGGTCCCGGACAACGTCGTGGGCCAGTCCTGGAGCGGCACCGAGGACCTGGTCTTCGGCATGGTCCCCGCCGGGGAGCCCACCGCCGCGGTGGAGCCCGGGTATCCCGTGCTCCTGGCCCTGGCCTTCGCCCTTCTGGGACCCGCCAGCGGCGGGGTCTTCCTGCTTAACACCCTCTTCTTCCTCGCCGGCGCCTTCGCGGTTCGGCTGCTGGCGGCACGCAGATGGGGGGAGCGGCCGGGCAACCTGGCCGCCTTCCTCTGGGCCCTCTACCCCCCCTTCGTCTACTACACGGCCTACGCCATGACCGAGGCGGTCCACATATCCCTGCTGGCCGTGGTGCTGGCGCTGACCGACCGGGCCGAGGGGAGACCGTGGTGGTCGGCTGGAGCGGGAGCGGCCCTGGGTGCCCTCTGCCTGGTGCGGGCCACGGCCCTGCTGATACTGCCCTTCCTCTGCGGCTGGATCCTGTGGCGCGTCTGGCGCGGCAGGGGCCTTCGCCCCGCGCTGGGCCGGACCCTCCTGATGGCGGGGGCCTTCATGGCGATGATGGTCCCCTGGATGGCCCGGAACGCCTCCGCCCTGGGGAAACCCGTCCTGATGCCCACAAAGGGCGCGCTGAACGTCTGGATGCGCAGCAATCCGGAGGCCCTGGAGGTGGAGGGCATAGGCCTGCCGGGCTGGGTGGCCGAGAGCGTATCCCGCCGGGAGCTCCTGCGGTATCCCGACCTTCCCCCCCGCGCCGGAGAGCTGGCCCGCAGCGATGCCCTGGGGGACAGGGCCATGGAGTTCGCCCTCGCCAATCCCCTGCTCATGGCCTGGTTGGTGCCCGTCCGCCTGGGGGCCTTCATGGATCCCTCCCCCGCGGGGGGCGCCGCCGGAATGGCCCAGCTGCTGCTCTTCGGCGGCCTGATGCTGCTGGGCAGCGCCGGCCTCTACCTCCACCGCCGCACCGGCACCGCGCAGCTGATGGCCCTCTGCTTCGTGGCCTACGCCCTGGTCCATTCCCTGGCCCACGGCGGCGTACGGTACAGGTTGCCGGTGGAGACCGTTATGATCGTGGGAACCGCTCTGCTGGCCTCGAGGTTGCTGTGGGGAAACGGGAGGGAAGCGTCGTGAGACGGAGGCCGGATAGGTTGCTGCTCGTTTTTCCGGAGACGCGCTACCCCTCGGGGCAGCCGCCCCTGGGGCTGGCCATGCTCTCCGCCGTGGCCCGCCGCAAGGGTGGGGAGACGGCCGCCTGCGACATGTCCTTCCTGAAGCACCCCTTCGCTTCCCTGCGCCGCCAGCTGGCGGAGATGCGGCCGGACACGGTGGGCATCTCCATACTGACCCCCCAGCTGGCGGATGCGGTCAGGGCCGCGCGGACCGTCCGGGAGGAGGTGCCGGAGGCTTTTCTCATCTGCGGAGGCCCCCACGCCACGGTGATGCCGGAGGACACCATGGCCCGAACCGGGGCCGACCTGGTCTACTCCGGGGAGGCCGAGGGGGCCCTGGCCCTGCTGATGGACGGCGCCGATCCCGCGGAGATCCCCGGAGCATGTCTGCCGGAGGGCGACGGCTGCCGCAGGACCCCCGGGCTGCTCCTGGCCGAGGACCTGGACCGCCTGCCCGTGCCCGACCGCTCCATCTTCGACATGGAGAGCTACTTCTCCAGCTGGTACTCCATGGACCGCGTGGACCCGGGGCTTCGGGGGACCTCCGTGATGGCAACCAGGGGCTGCCCCTTCTCCTGCACCTTCTGCCAGCCCACCCTCAGCGAGATCTTCGGAAAGGTGATGCGAAAGCGCTCTCCGGAGGGGATAGTCGAAGAGCTGGAGCAGCTGAAGCGGGACTACGGCATAGACGCCTTCATGTTCGAGGACTCCACCTTCGTGGTGGACGCCGGCTGGGTGCACGAGATCTGCGACCTGATGCTCTCCCGGGGGACGGGGCTCCGCTGGTGCTGCAACGTCCGGGCCGACCTGCTGCACCCCGAGCTGCTGGACCACATGGTGGAGGCCGGCCTCTCCAAGATCAACATGGGCGTGGAGTCCGCCTCCCAGAGGGTACTGGACGACATCTACAACAAGGGCATAACCGTGGAGGGGGTACGCAGGGCTCTGGCGATGGCCAAGGAGCGGGGCGTGTACGTGCAGGGCTACTTCATGCTGGGCGCCCCCGGGGAGACCCGGGAGGAGATGGAGCGCACCATCCGCTTCGCCGCCTCCGAGCCCTTCGACGACGCCGTGTTCGACATCACCACCCCCTTCCCGCATACCTACCTGTGGGAGAAGACGAAGGACCTTATCAGGGGAGACTACGAGGAGTTCGACTGCTTCCACCGGTCCGTGTACGAGCTGGAGGGGTTCGATCCCAGGGAGATAGAGAGGATGAAGAAGCGTGCGTTCTGGCGCTTCTACGCCCATCCCTCCAGGATCCTGCGCACCATCCGCACCGCCCTGGGCCCCCGCAATCTGCGGCGGACGCTGCTGAAGGCCCGGAGGGTGTAGGATGGCGTCCGCCACGGTGACGGTCACCATGGACGACGCCGGCCTCGACCCCGCGGTGAACGGCGCCCTGGCCCGCTGCCTGGAGGCCGGGGCCCTGGACTGCGTCAGCGTCATGGCCTCCGGCGGGCACTGGGAGGAGGCCTGCGACATGGCGGGGGCGTCGGACCTGCCCGTCTCGGTGCACCTGAACTGCATCGAGCCCCCCTTCCTGACCGATTCCGACTTCCCCGGCGGCATCCTCTCCTGGACCCTCTACGCCTCCTCCCTGGCTCCCGCTGTCCGCAGGGAGTGGAGGATGCAGATCGAGCGGCTCCTCTCCCGGGGGCTGATGCTCACCAGGATGGACGGCCACAGGCACCTGCACCACCTGCCCCCTCTGCGGGAGGTGGCCCTGGAGCTGGCGGAGGAGTACGGGATCCGCATCGTCCGGGCGGCGGTGCTTCCCCCCGGCGAAGGCGGCCTCCGGGGCCTCTACCTGCGCCGTCTGGGCAGGCGGCTGGCCGAAGGGGCCCGGGCACGGGGCCTGGCGGCCACCTCGCTGATGCTGGGCTTCGGCCGCAGCGGCCGGGTGGGCAGGGGCTACCTGCAGAGGGTCGAGAGGCTCCTGGAATCTGCGGGACTGTCCGGCGACGACGAGGTGGAGCTGGTGATGCACCCGGCGCTGAGGCCGGTGTGGAGCCGGGGACAGCCGGAGGAGCTCTCTCTTCTCACATCCGATTGGTACGGTCAATGGTCGCGTCGCAACAGAGACTGACCCGCGGGCTGCTGCTGCTGGCCCTGGTGGCCAGGGTGTTCGTGGGCCTCCTTGCCGCCCGGGGCGTGTTCCTCCTGGGGGAGGGCAGGATGCAGGCGGCCCTGGCGGGCAGCATTATGGAGGGCAGGGGATTCTCCATGCCCCGGGAGATGCTCTATCCCGACATCCCGCCGGAGCGCAGCAACCCCCTGCTGGAGAGGACGTTCGAGTTCTACCGGGAGGTGGACGGCTTCTACGGGGTCCTGAGGCCGGAGAGACCCACCACCTTCCTGGTGCCGGGGTATCCTGTCTTCCTCTGCGGCGTATACGCCGTTTTCGGTGTGGGGAGCCACCTGGCGGTGAGGCTGGTCCAGCTCCTGCTGGGGATGGTCACCGTGTCCCTGGGCCTGGCCCTGGCCCGACGCTTCCTATCCGGCCGGCGGTACGCCCTTGCCGGGCTCTTCATCGCCCTGGACCCCTTCGAGCTGTACTACGAGGCGATTCCCGCCACCCAGGCTCTGTTCAGCCTTCTGTTCATCGGGGGGATGCTTCTCTCGCTGCGGCTGATCAGCAGGCCGGGATGGAAGGGGGGACTGGCAGCGGGCCTGGTGTGGGCGGCGGCCTTCTACGTGCGTCCCGCCGCCCTGCCCGTGTTCCTGTGGACGGTGCCGGTGGTCCTGGTCGCCGGCAGGCTCTCGGGAAGGTCCATAGCCGGATCCGCGGTGGCCCTGGGGGTCTTCTTCGCCGCCATGGTTCCCTGGATGGTCCGGAACCACAGAGTCTCGGGAAGGGCGATACTGCTGCCCACGCAGGGGGGCGTGCAGCTGTGGGAGGCGGCCGGAAGGCCTCTCACCGACCATTTCCAGGACGAGACCAGGGGAGCCAGGACCCTCTACGGCCCCACCAGACGCTACTGGATGGACAGGGTGGATTCCCGCCGGCTGGCGGAGTTCCCGGAGTTCACCGAAGAGAGCGAATGGTACAGGGACAGCGTCCTCTACAGCAGGATGACCCGGTTCATCGCCCGAAACCCCCTCTACTATCTGCACACCATGCTGCTGCGGTTCGCGGAGTTCTTCAAGCCCTTCCCGCTTAACGTCTTCTCGCCCGTCTACGTTCTGGCCGGGCTGCTGGGGTTCTTCTGGGTGACGGTGTTCGCAGGGGCGGGGTCCATACTGGCCGCCCTGAGGCGCGGTCCCGGCGGCTTCTACCTGGCCACCTCCGTGTGGGGATACGCACTGATGCACCTGATCACCATCTCCGGCACACCCCACAGGGTGGCCATCGACTTCCCGCTGATGGTGCTGGCCACCATGGGCCTGGCCCACGCCTGGCGACGGCTGCGGGCCGGAAGGCCGGGGCCGTGACCCGGACCCTGCTGGTGAAGACCCACGCCTTCGGGGACGCCCTGCTGTCCACCCCGGCCGCCGCCGGCCTGGTGGAGGCCGGGGACAGCGTCACGGTTCTGGCCGGACCCTCCTCGCTTCCGGTGTGGGAGCGGATGCCGGGCCTCGACGCGGTGCGGACCGCGCCCTTCCCTCCGCGGGGTGCTCCGGGCTCGCTGCGCCTGGCGGCATGGACCCTGCGGATGCGGCGGAGCTTCCGCGGCTTCCAGCGGGTGGTCTACCTGGGCCGTTCCCCTGCGGTGAGGAGGTGGCTGAGGCTCCTCACCGGGGCCGACATGCGCAGCGGCGGGGATGAGCCGCTGGGGGAGTGGGAGACGGTCTTCCCGCAGCGGGAGGACGAGCTGGCCTCCGCCGCCTTCGCCCGCATGGCGGGAGTGGAGCCGGACTCACTGACCCCCCGCTTCCCCCTGGACCCCGGGGAGATGGATCGGGCCCGAAAGAGGCTGGGGGACGGCCGTTGGCTGGCCGTGGCCCCCGGCGGGGGCGAAAACCCCCGCGACAGCGTGGCCGAGAAGCGCTGGCCCCCGGGCCGGTTCGCCGAGGTGTGCCGCGCCGTGACGGACCGCGGAACCCGCGTCATCCTCCTGGGAGGACCACGTGACAGTGTGGCGGCCGCCCGGGTGGAGAGGGAGGTGCCCGACGTCCTGAACCTCACCGGGACCACCGGATGGGGAGAGACCGCGGCCCTCACGGCGGCGGCGGGCAGGTTCCTGGGGGTGGACAGCGGGCCCGCGCATCTGGCCACGGCGGTGGGGGCCGACACCGTCGTCATGTTCGGTCCCACCGCGCCCGGCTGCCTCTACGCGCCGGGCCTGATTCGGCCGGTGCTGTCGCCGGCGGAATGCTCGCCCTGCTACGCCAACATGCCCTTTCCCGGCTGCCCCCGGGGGGGCGGATGCATGGAGATGATAACCCCGGACATGGTCATGGAGGCTCTGGAGCCGATCCTGGCGGGAGGGGGCGGCCAATGAGGGTCCTGATGCTCAACCCCCCCTTCCTGCCGGGCTACAGCAGGGGCCAGCGCAGCCCGGCGGTTACCCGCAGCGGGACTCTCTACTACCCCATCTGGCTCTCCTACGCGGCGGGAGCCCTGGAGCAGGCGGGCCACGAGGTGCTGCTGCTGGACGCGCCGGCTGCGGAGCTGGACAGGGAGGCGGTCATGGACCGGGCCCGGGGCTTCGCCCCGGACCTGGCGGTGGTGGAGACCTCCACCCCCTCCATACGGTCCGACGCCGCCGTCGCCGACAGCCTGGCCGCCGTGGCGGAGGAGGTGCTTCTGGTGGGGACCCATCCCGCGGCCCTGCCGGAGCGGACCGTGCATCTGGGGGAGAGGTTCTCGGGGGTGGTGACCGGCGAGTACGAGATGCCGCTGCTGGGGGCCTGCGAGGCCATTCAGTCTGGCGGCAGCCTTCGGAAGGTGCCGGGCCTCTGCCTCAGGAAGGGCGGGGAGACGGTGCTCACCGGCCCCGGGGAGCTGGTGGAGGACCTGGACTCCCTTCCCTGGGTGAGCCGGGTCTACGCCCGCCACCTGCCCATCGAGCGCTACAACAACCCCAACGCCCTTCACCCGCAGGTGATGATCATGGGCGGGCGGGGCTGCCCCTTCGGATGCAGCTTCTGCGTCTTTCCCCAGACACTCACCGGAAGACGGCTCCGCCGCCGGTCGGTGGAGGACATCGTGGGGGAGATGCTCTGGGTGCAGGAGAACCTGCCGCAGGTGCGGGCCGTCTTCTTCGAGGACGACACCATCTCGGCGGACAGAGACCGCCTGCGCAGGTTGGCCGCGGAGATGGTCCGGCGGCGAGTGGCGATATCCTGGACGGCCAACATGCGCGCGGACGTGGACTACGACACCCTGCTCGCCTGCCGGGAGGCCGGCCTGAGGACCGTCTGCGTGGGCTTCGAGAGCGGAAGTCCCCAGCTGCTGCGGAACATGGGCAAGGGCATAGACCCCGAGACCATGCGCCGCTTCGCCCGGGACGCCAGGCGGGCGGGGGTGCTCTTTCACGGCTGCTTCATGGTGGGAATACGCGGAGAGACCCGCGAGACCATGCGCCAGACCCTGGAGCTGGCCCTGGAGCTGGACCCAGACACCGCCCAGTTCTATCCCCTGATGGTCTACCCGGGCACCCGCGCCTACCGCGAGGCCCGGGAGGACGGCAACCTACTACCCTCCACATGGAGGGATTGGCTGGACGCGGAGGGCCTGCACAGCTGCGTGGTGCGCACGGGGGAGCTGTCGGCTTCGGAGCTGGTGGACTTCTGCGACTACGCCCGGCGGCGCTTCTACCTCCGGCCTCGCTACATTCTGCGCAAGCTGCTGGCCAGCCTTCGCGACCCCGACGAGAGGCACCGGACGCTGAAGGCCTTCGGGACGTTCTGGCGCCACCTGGTCCGCAGGGGCGGGGCGGAGGGATGACCGGGCCGGTGCCTTCCGCGTCGGTGGTGGTCCCCGCGCTCCCGGGGGACGCCGCGGCCCGGGAGTGCCTCCGGGCGCTGAACGGACAGACCGTCCGTGGCAGCCTGCAGCTGGTGCTGTCCCTGGACGGCAGGGGCGACTCCCCTGCGGCGGAGCTGGCGGACCTGGTGGTGGAGGGACCCCACGGCGGACCGGCAGTGGCCAGGAACCGGGGGTGGAGGTCGGCGGCGGGGGCGATTATTCTATTCACCGATGCGGACTGCCTCCCCGAGCCGGACTGGGCCCGGAGGATGATGGACGCGCTGCGGGATGGGGCCGACGCCGTCAAGGGGGTCTACAGCCATGGCGGCGACAGGATCGTCCAGCGGCTGGCCCAGGTGGAGTTCGAGGAGCGCTACGCCTTGCTCACCAGGGGGGATAGCATAGACATTGTCGACACCTACTCCGCCGGCTACCGACGGGAGGCCCTGGAGAGGGTGGGAGGATTCGACGAGGGCTTCCCGGTGCCCGACCACGAGGACGTGGACCTCAGCTACCGGCTGGCGGAGACCGGCTTCTCCATGGTCTTCGCCCCTCTGGCCAGGGTGGAGCATTCCCATCCGCCCACCTGGGGCGGCTACGCCAGGCTGAAGTTCTCCCGCGGCCGCTGGAGGGCACGGGTGGTGAGGAGGTTCCCCTCCCGGGTCTCCGGAGACGGCTACACGCCCCTGGCGATGCGGGCCCAGATACTGCTGGCCGGAATGCTCCCCCTGTCAGTGGCGGCGGCCCTCTTCGCCCCGGCTGCCACTGCGGCGGCCTATGCAGGCCTGTGGGCCCTCACCGCACTGCCCCTCTCTCTCAGAGCCCTCCGCCACGATCCTCCGGTGGCCCCGCTGGTGCCCGCCTTCTGCGCCGTCAGGGCCTTCGCCCTGGCAGGCGGTCTGGCCGCCGGCGCCCTCAGGGAGGCAGCATGCTGGCGCCGGTAAGGAAGTCCGACCGGGTTCTGATAGTGTTCCTGGCCGCAGCCGACCTGCTGGCCATACCCCTGGCCTTCCTGCTCACCTGGTGGCTGCGAACCGGGGTCCTGGCCGGGACGCTGCCGGCTTTCCACCACGTGTTCTCCGACTACCTTATCGCCCTGCCCGTGGTGGCCGTTCTCTGGATGGTCTGCTGGGCCCGAAACGGTCTCTACCGCCCCATGCGGTCCACCACTGGCATGGAGCGGATACAGAGACTCATGAAGGCCGCATTCGCCCTGGCGGTGTCCATGATGGCGGCCAGCTACCTGGTCAAGAGGGACTACTCCCGCCTGATGCTCTTCATGTTCGTGTTCACGTCGGTGCCCATGTCGCTGCTCCTTCGGGCTCCGGCCAGGTGGCTGGCAGAGAGGCTGGCCCCCATACGCTCGGTGCCCAGGATCCTGGTGGTGGGAAGCGGCGAGGTGGCCGCAAGGGTGCTGAAGACTCTGCAGCAGCTCCCCGCCCCCCCTCCGGATCTGGTGGGGGTGCTCGCCGACGACCCGGAGATGCAGGGGGAGACCTTCCACGGCGTGGAGGTCATGGGGAGGGTCAGCGAGCTGCGCAGGCTGGCGGTGAGCCTCAAGGTGGACGAGGTCTTCTTCGCCTCTCCCAACCTTGACCGCTCACGGGTGCTGGACCTTATCAGCTCGGTAAAGGGCCGCGACATCCACTACCGTATGGTCACCGACCTCTTCGAGATAGCCACCGGCACCACAAGCCTCGACGACATGGCCCGCCTGCCTATAGTGGAGATAGGCTACGGGAAGCCCGGCTTCCTGTACCGATTCCTCAAGCGGACCACAGACGTGGTGGTCTCCCTTCTGCTTCTGGTGCTCCTGGCTCCCCTGTTCGCCCTGGTCTGGGTCCTGCTTCGGATCACGGCGGAGGGCTCCCCCATCTTCCGGCAGAGGAGGGTGGGCCTGGCGGGCAAGGAGTTCACACTGCTGAAGTTCAGGACCATGGTTCCGGATGCGGACGAGTACGAGGTGGCGCCCATGGAGAAGGACGACCCCAGGGTGACGGCTGTGGGCGGCTTCCTGCGCAGAACGAGCCTGGACGAGCTTCCCCAGCTGGTCAATGTCTTCCGGGGGGAGATGAGCCTGGTGGGTCCCCGGCCGGAGATGCCCTTCATCGTGGACAAGTACAACCGATGGCAGCTTCGCAGGCTGGACGTCCGGCCGGGAATTACCGGTCTGTGGCAGATAATGGGCAGGAAGGACTTGCCGCTGCACGAGAACATCGAGTACGATTTCTACTATATCCGCAACCAGTCGCTGATGCTGGATTTTGCTATATTGCTGCGAACCGTGCTTATCATCCTCAAGGGCAGGGGGGCCTACTGATGAACGAGGATGCGTTCGGCCCCATCTTTCGGGACGCCCCCATAGGCATGCTGGTGGTCCGGGAGGGCAGGGTCACCCTGGCCAACGCCGAGGCCATCCGCTTCCTGGGGGCCTCCTCCCCGGACGACGTGGCGGGCAAGCGCCTGGAGCAGGTGATTCCGGTGGACCTCCGCTCCCGGTCCAGCCTGCTTCCGGCGCTGGACCGCCTGGCCCCCGGCGACATCCGGTCCTTCGAGCGGGAGCTGGCCCTTCCCGGGGCCGTCTACACCCCGGTGACCATCCGTGCCACCTGCCTGGAGGGGGGCATGAAGCTGCTGTGCCTCCTGGACAACTCGGAGGTCAGCGATCTCAAGCGGTCGCTCTTCGAGAGCGAGGAGCGCAGGCGGGCCCTGCTCTCCTGCCTGGATGCCCCGGTCCTGGGAATCGACGGCGACTACCGCATCATGTGGGCCAGCCGGGGTGCCGCCCAGAAGGCGGGGGTCAACACCCACGAGATGGTGGGCAGGCTGTGCTACCGTGTCCTCCGGTCGCGGGTGAAGCCCTGCCGCGGCTGTCCGGCGCCCCTTGCCACAGCAGGCTCCGGCCCCGCCACCGGACAGGTGGAGAGCGGCTCCGCCAGGATCAGGGTGGTGGCAACCGCCGTGCGCGGATCGGAAGGATACAGGGCCGGAAGCGTGCTGTACTCCCCCGACGAGGCTCCCGAGGGCACCCCCCCGGAAGGGGACGGCGGCGTGGCCCAGCTGGCCCCGGACTACTACATCGCTCCCGCCTGGCAGGACGTTCTCCTGCTGCGACTGGACAGCGGCCACAAGGTGATGTCCTGGCTGGCCCCCCGCAGGGGCCCCGGCAGGAAGGCGGCGCTGGCCGTGAAGAGGCAGGTGCCCCTGTCCGAGCTGTTCGAGCCCGGCTCCCGCCAGGCGGTGACCGACGCCCTGCAGCGGCTGCAGGGTCCTGGAGACTCCTCATCCGCCAGAGGAGTGCGGCTGGGGGGAGTAGAGGCCTCGGCGACCATGATCGCCCACTCAGATGGGGCCCTGGTTCTGGTGGGATGCGTGGAAAGCGGCACACCCGCCGACGGAACCGGTCTCAGCCTGTCGCAGGTTGCCCGCCAGGCGGCGCGGGAGCTGGAGGAAGCGCTGGGCCAGCCGGTGGAGCTGAGGATCGAAGGGAAGGATGACGAAGAAGCCATATCCCGTATGGAGACTGACATGAGCATTCTCGAGGCCTTTCGGCGGATAGGGAGGACACCGCCGCAGGGCTTCGGGCGCAAGGGTCTGAGGATGGTCCTGACCCGTCTGCAGCTGGAGCAGCCTATGCACGACCTCAGCCCGGGCAGCTACATAGGACTGCATCTCACCAACCGGGACGACGGAGACCCCATGGAGCCTCCGCCCGAGGGACACATAAGATCCATGCCGCTGGAATCGGATCCGGAGGGAAGGATTCTGGTGAGCGCGGTCTCCAGCGATGTGCATTCCTACACTGTAGTGCTGCCCGATCCGAAGGGAGGCCGGTGACCGGAGCATGATAAGGGTGATCGGAGATGATCCCGGAATAACCAGGGATATAGTATCGATGATACAGGGCGCCGGCGGAGAGGACGCGGCGGCCGGACCACCGGAGGAAGAGGAGCCCATGCCCTCATTGATGGTGGCCCATGGAATCGACGCCATACGTTCGGTCTGCAACCTCGTGGACCGACGTGGAGAGTACTTTCAGCCCTTTCTGGGACTCGTCGATTCGATGGAGGAGGCCGAGGAGGCCAGAGATTACGGAGTAAGCGACGTCGCGTTCTACCCGACGGGCAGAGAGGAGCTTTTCTACAGAGCTGTCAAAATAATGGGCGACAGCGTGTTCCGACTTGGTGACGCAGTTGCCGCCAGGCACCTCATCCGCTTCCTCGTCGCCTGGTCGAATCGCTATCACTCCACCTTCAGCGTCATGAGGTTCACGTGCCCCGGTGATGACAGGACGGCGCTCAGGGACCTGGCGCTCGATCTGATGATCAACCTCAGGCTCTCCGACCATCTGTGCAGGCTCTCCAACGGAGATCTTGTAGCGCTTATGCCGGAGACCAGCCGGGAGCAGGCGACCAGCGCCCTGGAGAGGCTCAGACGCAACATCCCGGCCGTGGGCAGCGGGGAGCTTAGGGTCTCCTTCGATGGTGGAGGCTTCGGAGACGTAACCGCCGAGGAGCTACTGGAAAGGCTCTGATGACCCTCATCCACGCCGGTCTGCTTCTGTCGCTGGTCTTCTCATCCGCGATCCCATCCCGGCACGCCATGGTTGTGTCTCCCTACTCCTGGGCCGACGACCCAGGCGCCTGGATGGAGGCTCCGGCCTGCCTGGTGCGGGCCGAGGTATGGGAGGTGGGAGCCTTCGGCTCGATGGGCAGCCTGGAGTCCGATTCAGACTGGACGGAGGACATCTCCGGAGCGCTGGCGGGGGTGGGCCCTGCTGGTTCGGTCTACGCCGGAGCGGCCCTGGGCGGCTCGGAGGGGCGGGCAGACACTCTCGGCGGCCGGGTGGCGGCGGCCCTTCTTCTCACCGGGGATCCAGTCTCGTTCATGGAGGGTTTCTTCGGCCCCTCGGTCTCGGTAGGTGCGGCCCTGGCAGCCAAGAGGATGTCCGCAGGCGACGGCGCGGGGGGGGAGGTGCTGGTGTCCGGCTCGGCGCAGGTGGCCTTCTTCCCCACCTTCTGCATCGGCTTGGGGGCAAGGCCCTCCAGGGTTTTCGCCTGGGGCCCGGACTCACTGCGTTCGGGTGACTCCTACGGCGGCCTGGGAGCCTCCTGCACCTACATTTTCGGCCGGGAGCTCCGGGGCCATCTCGGCTTCGGCGGAGACGGCGCCTCGGTGGGCGCGGACCTCAAGGTCTCCGATCTGCTGACGGTGATGGCCGGAACAGACGGGAGCTTCTGGGGCTGCGGGCTCTCGGCGTCATCAGGCCGGATCACAGCCGACTACGGCCTCAGGCTCACCGATGTGTCCGCTTCCCATTCCGCGGGCCTGTGGCTGAAGCTGGGGGAGGCATCATGGTAGCCCTCCTGGTCCTGGCCCTGCTGGCGGCGCAGCACGACAGCTCCGGGGCCGACTTCCACGTGGGCGGGCTGGTGTACGGAAGGGCCTCCTCGGACATGAACGGCGACGAGCTGCGCCTCGACGACTGGGAGCACAGGACCAGGCTGCGCCTTGAGGCGCGCTGGGGCAACGGGCTCTCGGCACTGGCCGAGCCTTCCGTCAGCGGCGCCGGCGGCTCCGCCGACAGCCTGGAGCCGGGGATGGACCGGCTGCTGATTGCGGCCAGGCTGCCCGGTACCCCCTGGCTGGGCGGAGAGGTCTTTCACGGGTGTCGCCAGCCCTTCCTCCCCGCCCTGCGGCGCCCCTATGTCGACCTCACCGACAGCGAAGCCGACTCCCTCTCGGGCATGTCGCTGACCGCCGGGGGATTTCTGGGCTTCAGGGGCTCCTACTCGGTCTACCGTCCCTTGTCCGGAGACACTGTATCCTACGCCATGGTCCGGGCTCCCTGGGCCGGAGTGGGCACCTTCCGGGCCTACAGGTACACCAGGCGCGGCGCGGAGGGAAGCCTGGAGTACGATGCCCTGGAGGGCTGGCTTTCCGTCCGCAGGTTCTCCCCCTGGGCATACCTGCTCCGCAGCAGGAGAGTGGATGACAGGTGGGCGGCCGGGATGCAGCTTCGGGGAATAGGGCTGAAGCCCTCGCTGGATCTCCGCCTGGAGGTGGTACCGGAGGCCCGTCTGGCGGGCGACGGTCTCCTGCCCGGAACCGGCGGCATGCAGCCCGGCCAGAGATCGGCGGGGCTGAGGCTGTCCATGCGCTCCCTTCAGCGGTCGGTCTCGGCCTGGGCCTACGGCAGGATCGGTTTCGAGGATATGGTGCACGACTCGGCGGGTCTGGGCGTCTACATGCTCAGCGAGGCCGACATCGAGTACACGCTCCTGGCAGGTGTCCCGGAGCGGGGAGATGCCGCGGTCCGTGCGGACGCCGACCTGAGAAGGTCACCGGCAGGAGCCGGTGCGGGCCTTCGACTGGTGGGCGACAGCCTGAGGCTTTCCGGCAGGGCCTCCTACACGCCGCGGCCGGACGTTCACGGGACCATGGAGCTCTCCGGGTCGCCTTCCGGCAGCATCGACCCGGCAGGCGAGCTGGCCGCCCGGGTGGCTGCGGGGGCGGTATCCGGAGGGCTGTCGCTGCTGTGGGAGGATGGAGAGGTGTCCATTGGAGTCGACCTGGTGGCGGAGGTGATGCCGTGAGGTACGCCGGGGCTACCGCCGTCGCCGGCCTGCTGCTCCTGGTCTCATGTGCCGCGCTGACCCCCGCCCGCCGGCCGGACGACGGGGACGCTCTGCGGCTCTACCGGCCAGAAGCGGCAAAGGTCCAGGTGGTGGGGGACTGGAACGACTGGGGAGGCACCCTGGTTCCCGGGGGCGTCCTGGATCCCGATGCGGGTCTCATGGAGCGGGAGGGGGACGGCTGGTGGACGGCCAGCCCGCGGCCGGGCAGGGGAAGGT